>JGI24770J26754_10000034_pt1 | contig 78179 bp, 56 predicted proteins | sample LakOneMetagenome_FD_26754 | JGI IMG/M metagenome (IMG submission 26754) | reverse complement strand
GAACTGCCGATGATGATACCCCTTTTGTAATCCTGTATGGCAGCTGCAAAAATTTCAGATGCAGAGGCGCTGAATTCATCAACCATTACGGTAAGCGGCCCGGTATATAAAACACTTTTATCCTTGTCTCTCCAAACATAAGGTTTTTCATCTCTTGATTTAACCTGGCAAACAGGACCGTCCTCGATGAACAATCCCACCATTTTAACCACTTCAGATAATGAACCGCCACCATTGCCACGCAGGTCGATAATGATACCTTCCACATTCTCGGCTTTCAGTTTTTTTACTTCTTTAGCCACATCATCTGAACACCGTGGTGAATTGGGGTTTTGAAAATCCTGGTAAAATTCGGGCAGGTAGATGTATCCCACTTTATGAGGGCCTTCAATAACGGCACTCTTGGCATAAGTGTCTTCCAGGCTGATCTTATCCCTTAATAAAGAGATCACTTTAACCGTGCCATCCACTTTTTTTACGGTCAGCCTTACTTCAGATCCCTTTTTGGCGCCGCGTATTAATTTTACAGCATCGGTAACCGCGTAACCGGCAATATCAACCGGTTCAGCCGCCCCTTCGCCTATTTTTAAAATCTCATCGTCCACTTTTAATTCCCCGCCTATAATGGCCGGCATACCCGGTATCAGGCTGGCAATTTTTATTTTTCCGTCATCGTCCTTCAGCTGTGCGCCAATACCAAAAAAGCTGCCGCTCATGCTTTCATCAAAACTCCGCTTATCTACCGGGGGAAAATAATCAGTATGCGGGTCCATGCTTTTTACAATGGCATTTACAAAAGTTGAAAAATTTTCATCCACGGTTTCATGGGTCTTCTTATTACTCATGGTACGTTCCGTCTTACGTTTTATGTATTCACGAGCTTCCCGTTCCAGTGTACTGTCGGCCTTGGCCACCACATCTTTTTTGCCTTTATTTTTTTCCCTTTCCTCCTGCAGTTCCACGTATTTGGCCAGTACGATATATTTTAAAGACTTTCTCCAGATCTCCCTGCGCTCTACTTCTGTTTTGGCAAAGCCGAGTTTTTCACGGTCCAGCTGCACACTTTCATTAACGTTAAAATCAAAAGGCTTTGAAAGGATATCCATTACGGTAACAAAACTTTCGTCCCTTCTTTTCAGGTATACTTCGTTGATGGCAAAAAAAGACTTGATCTCACTGCCATGGATCTCATCGTCGATCTTATCTTCAAATTTTTTAAAACTGTCCAGGTCACTTTGCAGGAAGACACTTTTATCATTATCCAGCTCCTCAGTAAACTTTTTGAGTACGAGCTTTGAAAAATTGTCGTCAATTTTTTTAGGGCTGTAATGTCCCTCTTCCAATAAAACACCCACATTGCGCAATACCTTGGCATATTTGGATTTGGGGTTATCGTTCCTGTCGGTTTTTCCCTGGCTCTGGAAGGCCAAAAAAACACTTGCGGCGGTAAGTACCAGTACAACCGGTATGAATTTTCTACTCATAATAAATGCTGCAATTTTTTGCATGCTGTAAAAATAACGTAAAATGATTGTTTTTATTTATAGTTAACGCTGCCGCCGGAATAATGTTTTGTTAAAGGGATTTTATGGAAAAATATACTGATAAATGGCACTATAGGGGGATGGCCAGCCGGAAAAAAATGGACTATTTTAAAACCTGCAGTCAACCTGGATAGCATTGTACGGCTTTTAAAGCCTGGTAAAGTCAGCCGGTTCTGAAATAATAAAATCACACATCATTGTAAAAATAAACTAATATGATAAACAAGCCCCACAATATATGAAGCTGTACTAAAAAAAATAAATGCCGGCTTTTTAATAAAGCTGGCAAGGCTGGTAAATCGGGCCCGCTGCATAGCCTGTGTCATTTGTTGAAAGAATCTTAAGAACTCAGAATTACTTGTTATTGCTTTGTAATAAAATTACATATAAATTTATCTTACCGGTTTACCTCAAATTTATTTACCCCCCCTGTTTAAATTTTTTAATGTAGCCATGCAAACTGATAATCAAAATAAGCAATCTGGTTCGGCAGGGCGGGGAGCAGCCGCACCTGCTTCAGTTTTTTTAAGTACTGAAAAAGGCAAAACCAAATCAAATGCTATTGAAATCCCTTCTGTTTCTTTACCCAAAGGTGGTGGCGCCTTAAAGGGGATTGATGAAAAATTTTCTGTCAATGCTGTCAATGGAACGGCATCATTTTCTATTCCGTTGCCTTTTTCACCCGCACGGGGTGCGGTACCCGCCTTAAGCCTGTCTTATAATTCAGGAAATGGTAATACTGTTTTTGGTTTGGGCTGGAATTTAAATTTACCTTCCATTAAAAGGAAAACAGATAAAGGTTTACCACAGTATTTTGACAATAATGAATCTGATATTTTTCTTTTTTCAGAATCTGAAGACCTGGTTCCCGAATATAAAAAAGATAACGGGCAATTTATTAAGCAGGACGGAGCGTATGTAATTTTTGAAAAAAATTACCCGGAGCAGGCTCCCTTTTCACAAAAAATCCGGTATTACAAACCCAGAACTGAGGGCCTTTTTGCAAGAATTGAGCGGTGGACAGAAACAGCAACAGGCATAATTAAATGGAGGGTTATAACAAAAGACAATATAACCACTCTTTTTGGTTGGACGGATACTGCAAGAATTGCCGATCCTTCTGCCCCGTCCCGTATTTATGAATGGTTGCCCGAATTTATATTTGATGATAAAGGAAACAGTTGCCACTATTTTTATGAAGCTGAAGTTCCGGACAGCGTTGACAGGGATGCGTTGCATGACAGGAACCGCATTAAAAATAACCAGCTCACATTTACCAACCGTTATTTACACAGGATACTTTACGGTAATACCATTCCATATACTGCATTCGGTGATCCATTTACCGCAGACGATAAATTTTTGTTTGAAACTGTTTTTGACTATGGAGCACCCGGTGATACACCCGATATCATTAATAAGGCACAACGCCGGACAGATGCTTTTTCTGATTATAAGGCGGGTTTTGAAATAAGGACCACTAGGTTGTGCAGGCGGGTTTTATTCTTTCATCATTTTACGGAATATGATGGCCTTGTAAAATCAATGGATTTTGATCACGACAGCAACACCCAGGCAGGTTTTACTTTTTTAAAATCAATCACCTCTTACGGGTACCTGAAAAAAACAGGCGGCTCCTATTCACAAAAAAGTCTTCCCCCGGTAACATTTACGTATCAGCCGCATGACTGGAATAAAGATGTAAAAACAATTTCCCCGGAAAACTTTACACACATGCCTTCGGGGCTGGATGAAGGCCAGTACCAGTTCACTGACCTTTTTAATGAAGGTCTCTCAGGTATGCTTACAGAACAGGCTGATGGTTGGTATTACAAACACAACCTGGGCAACGGTGAATTTGAAAAAGCCAAACTGGTTTCGCCCAGGCCCTCCTTTTCGGGGCTTGGCAGCCAGTGGCACCTGGCCGACCTTGATGCCAATGGAGGTAAACAATTGGTAAATTTTGCAACTGAACCAAAAGGTTTTTTTGACCTGACCGACGAGGAAGAGTGGCAGCCATTTAAAAATTTTCAGGGCCTGCTTAACATAAACCTGCATGATGCTAATGCAAAAATGCTGGATCTTAATGGTGATGGTAAAGCAGAAGTGCTGGTTGCTGAAGATAATATATTCTGCTGGCATGAATCGGCAGGAAAAAAAGGGTTTGAAAATACACACTATGTTGTAAAACCATACGATGAGGAAACTGGCCCCGCCATTATGTTTGCAGATGATATACAAAGCATTTTTCTTGCCGATATGTCGGGCGACGGGCTTTCAGATATTGTACGCATCCGCAATGGTGAAGTATGTTACTGGCCCAATATGGGTTATGGAAAATTTGGCCCCAAAATACTGATGGATAACGCACCAGTTTTTGATTTCCCGGATGCTTATAACCCTGCATTCATACGTCTTGCAGATATCGACGGCTCCGGTACTACAGACATCATTTACCTGGGCAAAAATAAATTCAGTTGCTGGAGCAATTACAACGGTAACGCTTTCAGCAAAACACCTTTTGAAACTGATGCTTTTCCGGGTATTGATAACCATACAAAAATTACCGTTACAGATTTACTGGGCAATGGTGTGGCCTGTATTGTATGGAGCAGCCCAATGGTAAATGATGCATATGCCCCGGTACGGTATATCGACCTGATGAACAGTAAGAAACCACATATTATGACTGGCTACAGTAATAATATGGGCAAAGAGGTTTCAATGGAGTATAAACCGTCTACTTATTTTTACCTGCAGGATAAAAAAGCAGGCAGGCCATGGATAACCAAACTGCATTTCCCGGTTCATTGTATTGCACGTACTGTAACAACTGAAAAAATATCAGGATACAGTTTTGAAAGCGCATACACTTATCATCATGGCTATTACGATCATGTGGAAAGAGAATTCCGCGGTTTTGGAATGGTGGAACAGACCGACTGTGACAAATATGGCTTAAGGCCTAAAACAGGCATATCCAATTCTACCCATCCCGAATTGGATCAACCCCCGGTTATTTCAAGATCCTGGGTGCATAACGGGGCATTTCTGAATAATGGAGAGGTACTGAACCAGTTTGAAAAAGAATACTGGTTTGAAGAGATGAAGCGGCAGGGTTATACTGTAACGCATCATGAATACCGCTTACCTGATGCAAAAATCATTGATGAAAACGGTAATGCCATTGAGCCCGGCGACATGAATGCACAGGACTGGCAGGAAGCCTTACGTATCTGCAGGGGAATGGCGTTGCGCACAGAAATTTTTTCAAAAGAAACCGGTAAAGAGAATTTGACAGCAGCAGAACTGAGTGAAAAAATAAAAAAAGAACTTACCCCTTATTCAGTTGCCACGCACAACTGCATTATACAAAGGCTGCAGCCAAGAGGGAATAATAAGCATGCCATATTTATTGTAAAAGAAAGCGAATCGATTTCATACAGCTATGAAAGAAATACAGATGACCCAAGAATTACACACAACCTGAATATACAATTTGATGACAGGGGCAACATACTGGAAGCCGCCACGGTGGTGTATCCAAGAAAACCTGAAAATATAGCCCGGTTTGAAACTGCTGCGGGAATGCTGCTTCCTGCGGCAACAAAAAAAGCCCAGGAAATGACCTGCATCATGTATACTGAAAATAAATTTACGAATGATATTGATGAAGAAAATGTTTACCGGCTGCGTTTACCTTCAGAAGTAAAAACTTACCAGCTGAAAGGCGTTAATAAAACCGGCGACTATTTTCTTACTTCCGATTTTCATGCCATTTTAAATAATGCCGACACCGCATTATATCATGAGCTGGACAGTATGCCCACCCTTATCCCGGAGCCTACAACGCCCCCGCTTTATAAGTCGCCTGTGTACAAACCGCTTAAAAGGCTTATTGAACACATCAAAACCATTTACCGTAATGATAATCTCACCGATCCATTACCACCGGGCAGGCTCCATTCACTTGGCCTTTCATTTGAAAGTTACCAACTGGCATACACTCCCGGCTTACTGAATGATATTTATTCTCAAAAAATACCCGCTGCAGCAACAGAAAGTATAATGACTGATGGAAAATTCGTTCACTGCGAAGGTGATGCAAACTGGTGGATACCTTCAGGCAAAATGAATTTCATAGATGCTGCAGACCATAATGCCAATACAGCCGGCAAAGCTAAAGAACGTTTTTATTTACCCATTTCTTATACCGATCCCTGGGGGTATGTTACAAAAGTGGCATACGAAACCTACCGGTTTTTTGTACAAAAAACAACAGATGAGTTGCTGAACGAAACCACCATTACCAGGTTTAATTACCGCACCCTTTCCCCTCAACAAATGAAGGATGCCAATGATAACCTGTCTGAAGTGATTACAGATGAACTGGGTTTGGTAAAGGCAATGGCGGTAATGGGAAAAGATACTAACGGAACTGGAATTGGCGGGGAAGCTGATGACCTGAATTTGCTCACTGAAATAACAAGCGATGCGGAACAACTTGCCATTGACGCTTTTTTTAGTAAGGCGAATGAGGCCGGCGTTTGTGACTCGGTGAATTTACATATACAGGCAAAGAATCTGTTGCATAACGCCACAACAAGATTTTTGTATGACTTTGCGGCATATCAAACAAAGCAAAAACCAGCTGTTGTGGTTTCCATTGCAAGAGAAACACATTACAGGGATAAGAACGGTAACCCGGTACCTGAAGACAGTAAACTGCAATTAAGTTTTGAATACAGTAATGGCCTGGGCAAAGTAATTATGAATAAAATGCAGGCAGAGCCGGGTGATGCAAAAGAAGTAATGATAAACCCCGACAGATCAGTAACGATAACCCTCCGTCATACCGGTGAAACCACCCCAAAACAGCTCCGCTGGATCGGCAATGGCCGGACCATTCTCAACAACAAAGGCAACGCCGTAAAGCAATATGAGCCCTTCTTTTCCGTATCTCCAAAATTTGAAGATGAAAAAGAACTTGTGGAAACAGGTATCACCCCGGTAATGTATTATGATGCCATGGGCAAGCTTATTAAAACCGAAATGCCGGATGGCACTTTTTCAAAAGTTGAATTTGATGCCTGGCAACAAAAAGTATTTGATGCCAATGATACGGTAACAGAAAGTGACTGGTATAATACAAGAATAAACCTGCCTGCAACAGACCCGGAAAATATTGCTGCCAGTAAAGCTGCAAAACATGCCGGCACGCCCAATCGTTTACACTTTGATACTTTAGGCAGGCCTGTTTTATCAACAGAACATAATAAGCATATCACCACAGGGGCTGATGAATTTTATAATACCATAATTGAACTGGATATTGAAGGTAACCTGCGGAATGTAACAGATGCACGGGCAAATAGCGTGATGACCTATAAATACGATATGCTTGGCACAAAAGTATACCAGCAAAGTATGGATGCAGGGCAGCGGTGGCTGATGCTGAATATTGCCGGCAACCCCCTGCGCACCTGGGATGAGAGGGATCATGAATTTCAATACGAGTATGACCGGCTGCACCGGCCCACTAAAAGCCGGGTGATAAATACAACCGGTCAGGCAGGCGATGAAATTTTAAATAATGTATTTGGCAGGATGGTCTATGGCGAAAATCAGCCCGGCGATAAGCAAAAAAATCTGCGGGGCAAACCCTTCCGGCACTACGACACCGCCGGGCTGCTTGAAACTCCCGGATATAATTTTAAAGGACATCCTGTATCCACTGCACGAACACTGGTGAAGGATTATAAACATGTGGTAAACTGGATTGATAACAATATTACCCCCGGGGCACTTGCCAATTTACTGGAAGCTGATACCTTCACTTTTATAACTGAAACTGATGCATTGGGCAGGATTACCAGGCAAACAGCGCCGGATAAAAGCATCATCACCCCTGCTTACAATGAAGCCGGTTTACTAAACAGCGAAACCGTTGAACATTTTAACCCGGCCGCCACTGCAGCATATATTAAAGATATTGACTACAATGAAAAAGGGCTGCGCAATTTTATTAAATACGGGAACGGGATAAGGACAAGCTATTTGTATGATGAAAAGACCTTCAGGCTGCAAAACCTGAAAACCAATAAAAATAATAAAACACTCCAGGACCTCTGGTATACTTATGACCCGGTTGGCAATATCCTGCGCATAGAAGATAAAGCCAATGACACCACTTTCTTTAACAATATGCAGGTGGAGCCGGTAACTGAATATACCTACGATGCACTGTACCGTTTAACAGCCGCAACGGGAAGGGAAAACAATACTGCTGCAGATTTTACCAAAAACGACAACTGGAATGATGGTTCCAAAATGATACCGCAGCATACACCCGGCGACCCGATGGCCGTATTGAGATACACAGAAAGTTACAGGTATGACGAAGTGGGCAACATAAAAGAAATGAACCACCAGGGCAGCTGGAAAAGAACCAACGAATATGAAACCAACAGTAACCGGCTTAAAAGTTCCACCGTTACCGGGCAAACATTTTTATATCCGCACCACCCCCAACATGGCTATATAACCCAACTGCCCCACCTGGCTGAAATGGTATGGAATTATAAAGAAGAACTGGTAAGCACATCACAGCAGGCAGTAAGTGCCGGCAATGGCACACCAGAAACCACTTACTACCAGTACGACGGGCAGGGCCAGCGCATTAGAAAGGTAACGGAAAACTATTCTGCAACAACTGTTACAACAAAAAAAGATGAACGCATTTACATAGCCGGTTATGAAACCTACCGTACTTACGATGCCAATAAAATAAATTTTGAAAGGGAATCTTTAAGCCTGATGGATAAGGAGCACCGCTTTGTGATGATTGAAACAGTTATAGCTCCCTTTACACCCCCAGCAGGCGAACAGGTAAGGATGGTGCGCTACCAGTTGCACAACCATCTTGGTTCTGCCTGCCTGGAAACAGATGAGCAAGCCGTGGTGATCAGTTATGAAGAATACCATCCCTGGGGCACCACTGCCTACCAGGCAAAAAACGCTTCGGTAAAATCTGCGGCCAAACGGTACCGGTATACGGGGATGGAAAGGGATGATGAAACCGGGTTGTCGTACCATAGTGCCAGGTATTATTTACCGTGGTTGGGGAGGTGGCTGAGTACCGATCCGATTGGGATTGGCGATGGGGTGAATGTGTACCGATATGCAACATGTAATCCTATAAAATTTTGTGACTCCAATGGACACCAAACAGTGGGAACATTATATGGCATCGCAGAAAGTAACGTTAGAGAAGCAGACAGAATTCGGGATTTATTAGGGCAAATGTCACATAATCCTGAACAATTCCCTTCTGTCACTGAAGGTCGCAAAGCTGAAATGCGAAAGCAAATGAATAGCTTATATAAACAAGCAGGAAAATTCGAGATGAAAGCTGACATTGAAAGTGATTTTCATAAAAATGTTGGTTTGCCTTTAGTAATTAATATTGGAGGGATGGTGATAGCAGCTCCTGCGGGTGCAGCTGTTGCTGGAACAAGGCTAGGAACAGCTCTTACATACTACGGAGTATCAAAAGCTACTTTAGGTGTAGGTGAAACAATAGTGGGTAAAACAGTTAGTCTGACCCCAGGCTCTTTTGGAGAAGTTAAAGATTTAAAAGGAAGTGATAGATTTTGGTATGGTGTACAGTCAGGGTCTGAATTGATATTAAGCGCTAGCTATTTTCATCAAAATAAAAATGCTGGTATAAATAAAAAATTATTTTCGGGAAAAGGTGGAGCCGCAAAAGGAGAGCCTCAGGTCCCGGCTTTTAGAACTTTCGAAGAAGCTGAAGCACATGCAAAAACTTTAGCCAGTTTCAGAGGCAAGGCGGCTAATGGCAAAAGGCCTCTTGACCCGCACGTAACAAGAACCCTTATTATTAGAAACGGTAAAACAGTGAATGAATTTTATGAAGTATCTGAGGGCATCCCGGGCGCTAAAGCTTCTGCTCAATCTTTAGGACATACAGAACAAAAGGCGCTATTAGGGCATAATGTTGCCGAAGAAGGCGACCTTGTTTTAATACAAAGTCTAGGAACATATGGGACGGGTAAGCCATCACTGCAACCTTGCAGTAATTGCGATAAGCTAATGATGAGTATTGCAAATGAAAAGAATATTACTATTCTTTATGATTTTAGTACTAGAACCAGTCAATATGCCGGAGCAAAACTTTATTCACCTAATATCGGAGTACCTGAAACAATGAATTTTTCAAAATGATCTTAACAGGGAAACATCAAATATCTGAATGATTATCATAAAAAAAGTTAAACCTATATCAAAATAATTACATCATGCCAAACCCCATTTCATCTTCAGGCAACCCAAGGCTGGACATTTTAAAAAATGCCATTCCCGGCAAGCCCGAATTACATGCAGCGTTCGAAAAATTATATACTGCTAAAAAAGGCGATTGGCCCGCCATAGAAAAATCGTTACAAAAAAATAAAAAATTTGCTGCTGTAATTAAGGATATCGCTTTTGCCAATGCACTGGCTTCATGGACCAATGACAATACAGTGCTCGTAAGCCATTTTCAGAATGATAAAAAAAGCAACTCACTAAAAGACATTGCATTTAACCTCAGTAAAGATGGGCTGAAAAAGATTGTAAAAAGTGCTGCTGTTCCCAAAGAACAAACGAAAGATACTTATGTGGACAGCCTGTATAATAAGCTGCATGAAAATGAACCCACTGCCGTAGTGGTAAACATGATCAATGACCCCAAAGTGCCCCTGCTCAATACTGCGTCTGGAAAATTCATTGCCGGCCTGCTGGCAAAAAATCCACAGTTCAATATCCGCACCACCTCGGTTTATGAATTGCTAAATGACAAAAAAATATTTAAAGGCCTGTCCGAAACCAAGGTGAACGATATAACAACTGACATTAAAAACCTGCAACGGGTAATGGCCGTAAGCCCCGTACCGGAAGCCATTACCGCACTTTCAGCAAATAAGTTTTTTTCAGCTTATGCCATCACTTTGCTGCCGCCTGCACAATTTATTACAGCAATGAGCAGTTCGGGGCTGCCCGAAGAAACACTGTCGCATATTTACGCAATGGCACAGGAAAAGCATGCCCTTTACGAACAGCTGTTCATCAACATCAGGGAAACTGTTGCTGGTTCTAAAGTGGCCATGATTGATGGAGGAACAGCAAAAAGTGAAAAAGACAAATCTTCAGCACCGGCTAAAAAGGCAAAACAGACCCTGCAGCACAATAACCTGGACTGGGACAGGCTTTTTGGTGATGCTGATTATTGCGAATGCGGGGAGTGTACATCTTTTTACAGTGCGGCAGCTTATTATGTTGACCTGCTGCAATACCTGCGGAATAATAATCTCGATAAAACTAAGGGTGGCGCCACAGCTGTAAGGCCATCAGCCAACGACATAACCGGTACCCCTTTACAAAAGCTTTTTGACCGCAGGCCAGACCTTGGTCACCTTGAGCTTACCTGTAAAAACACCAACACCATACTGCCCTATGTAGACCTGGTAAATGAAGTGATGGAACAGTATGCAGCTTACAAAACAACTGCTGCTTTTAATGTGGCAAACGAAACCAGCGCTGAACTGCTGTCTGCCCCTCAACATACAGCAGCGCAAAAAAATCCGGGCGACAAAACAGCATACCAGATATTAAGTGAAGAAGTGTATCCATTTACACTACCCTATCACCAGCCCATTGATGCAGCCCGTATTTTTTTGAACCATTTAGGCAGCAGCCGGTATGAATTGATCAACACCTTTCCGGCTGCCCGTGACCGTATTAAAGTACTGGAGCCCTCAATACAGGGCGGTTTGCTTACCGGCAACCTGATCACTTATAATAAATCGGCGTATGAAAATTCAGTTTTAGATCAATTGTATACCGGTTACCTCATGCGCTCAGCTGATGCGGAGTTTTTACAGCTCAGTCCCCGGGAATATTATGCACTTACCAAAGAAGTATTTGTAAATAAAGAATACTGGGATACACAGTATTTTGACGGGGGCAGTCATGGCATCCATACCCAGGAGGAATACCTGGATAAAATAGGACAGGTTCCGCTTGAAAACTATTATGGATATAATCAACCGGGTGGCAAGGCGGATATGTTCAGCACAGATGAGACAATACAGGTTGGTTTAACATTTGTAAAGGCGCAATTATTATCCCGCACAGGAATTGCATATACCGACCTGGTGGAATTGCTTACAACACAATATATCAATCCGCCAAAGCCAGCCGGTGGAATAAGAGTGGTGGGAGATGATGTTGGTCTTTTTAATACAGCGCAATGTACACTTGATGAGGTAAGGTTAAAAATGGGGATTCCCCAACTGGCAGAAAAAAGGTATGATAAAATGCACCGCTTTATCCGGCTGTGGAGAAAGCTTGGGTTTACTATTGATGAAACCGATAAAATAATAATGGCTTTTGGAGGAGATATCACTCCCGGCCTGCTTCATCAAATGGTGGCTGTAAAAAAAATTATATCCCTTACCGGTATAGCACTTACAAAATTACTTTGCTTCTGGGGAGATATGGGTACTGCAGGAGACAATTCATTGTATAAGCAGTTATTCCTCACCCATAACCTGCTGGCTATGGATGATATCTTCACCCTGAAAAATGGTGCCTACCTGCAAAACGCGGGAACCGTAACAACACATCTGCCGGCAGTTATGGCTGCATTGAATTTATCTGCCGCTGATATTACCGCTATTAAAACATATAAATCATTACCCGTTGACCTGCCCCTGACCATTCAGCACCTTTCCTTGTTATACCGTTACCGCCTTTTATCTAAAGCATTGGGCATGAGGGTTCCGGCATTTATAAAGTTGTTAGAGGTATTCGGGGACGTTTTTGCAGATGCTGACACTACATTAGAATTTTTAACCAACCTGGCCAAAATTGAAGAGGCAGGTTTTTCTGCTGATGAACTGGGGTATATTATAACGGGTGCAGACAGTGTTACAAAATCATTTGCCCCTGCCGAAAAGGAGGTAATTGTACTTGCAAAGAAAATATATGATGGTGTGCATGATATTGAGCAGGAGCATGCTGATTTAATAACAGACGCCATAGGCACCGATGAAGAAAAAGCTACTGTAGAACTGGTAAAAAGTAAAGCGGCATTAATATACGATACCGAAAGTGTTGAAAAAATAGCAGCATTAGTTTCAGTAGACAGTACCTTCAGTACAACTATAGCAAAAAGTCTTGATTTTACTGTACCTGCAGGAACTTCATATGGTATAAAGTACGATAAACAAACCAGCCTGCTGCAGGTAACGGGAGAACTCAATGCTGCCGCAATTGCTGATCTAAAATTACTTAAAGACAACCAGGCCATTCCAAAGCCCCTGGGAGCAGAATGGATACAGGGTATTGATACCATTGCTGCCCGGCAGAACAGTTACAGGAATAGCAAACAGGCCAATAAAGATCTTTTTGACAAATTATTATCGGGCCTGCTGGCAAATACAGTTTCACCGGCAGCTGCCGGGATGGAGCAATGCATTGTTGGTGACGATTTTTTAAACACATCATCTGCAAAAAAATGTCTCACTTTTCTCCGGGTATTTCTTCCCTATCTCAGGGACCAGCTAAAATATAAATTAATCACGGGGGCTTTATCAGAACAAACTGGGCTGGAAAAAAACATCACGCAAAGCCTTGCCGTTGATATTTTAAAAACAGGAAGCAACAGTTTATATAACACACTGGCATCAATTACTGACCTGGCTAACACGGCTCCCCTGCCCGCCGGTAACTGGCATGGTAAATTCATTCCCGGTTCAGATGCTGAGTATACTTTTAAAGTTACCACCCAGACAAACAATGCTGTCAGCATCAGTATAGATGGCCTTGTTATCATAAGCCATATTGCCGGCACCATACAACCCGCCAGCAGTATTGAACTGCCAAGTGCCGCAATAAAATTAACTGCAGGTAAAGTATACCAGTTATCAGCAGAAGGTGTGAATATGGATGCCATTTCAATAAAAACACAAACAACGGTTTTTGAACCTGTTCCTGCAGCAAACTTATTGCCTGATTTTAAAATAAAAGATACCAGGGCTGCTTTAGAGCAACTCAAAAAATCAGCCGTTCTGATTAACACAGTTTCTTTAAGTGCAGATGAACTGGAATATTTTAATACCCATCATGCCGATTTTGATGATATTGATTTTAATCAACTGCGCCTGCAGCCTTTGCTGAGAATCGTTGACTATTGCAGCCTGCGTAACTCGCTTCCGGAAGCAAAAATTAATTTACTGCAATTCTGGCAACGTATTGATGACAGCAGCATAATATTGAGCCAGCATATCCATGACCTTACACAATGGGAACAGGAAAATATTGCGTCACTGCTGTCCCCTGCACATTTTAACCTGGGTAAAGGTGATTTTAAAAATGAAAAATCCCTTTTACAGTTGCAGAAGGCACTGGCAGCAGCAGATAAAACCGGAACCGGTATCGATAACCTTTTTTACTGGTCGCAGCCCTCAGCATCTTTTGATACATACAGGGAAATTGCCGACAGCATCCAGAAATCTATCCGCTCCAGGTACAATCAAACAGATTGGGAACAGGTGGTAAAACCACTGAATGACATATTGCGCAATAACCAGAAAAACGCATTACTTGTTTACCTGTTACAGCACCCTGACCTTAAAAATGCCGGTGTTACCGACCCCGACAGCCTGTTTGAATATTTCCTGATTGACGTGCAGATGGATACCTGTATGGAAACATCGCGGATAAAACAGGCGATCTCTTCCGTACAGTTATTTATCCAGCGCTGCTTTGTTGGTGCAGAGAAAAATAATGGCATTGCCAATGACCTGCTTGACAGGAAACGCTGGGAATGGATGGAACGCTACCGGGTATGGGAAGCCAACAGGAAAGTATTGCTGTATCCCGAAAACTGGATAGAAAGTAATTTACGAGATGACAAAAGTCCCTTCTTTAAAGAGATTGAAAGCGAATTGTTGCAAAAAGACATCAATAAACAGAATGTGGAAGATGCGCTGAAGACCTACCTGTACAAAGTGGATGAAGTGGCGAATATGGAAGTGGTGGGCTTATATATTGAAGGGGAAAAGGCAAATGAATATACATGGAACAAAGAAGCAAAACTTCATATTTTCTCACGTACCCGTAATGCTCCATACTTTTTTTACTACCGTTACCTGGCACTCGATGAGATGAACTGGTATCCGTGGGAAAAAGTACAGGTAGACATACCCTGTTATGATGTGGAAGACAGTAATGGAAAGGTTACAGGTAACGGGTGCTATCTTACTCCTGTGGTATGGAACGGCAGGTTATTGATCTTCTTTCCGCAGTTCATAAAGAAAACAAAGCCACTGGATGGCCTGGAAAAATTTGATATGACTTTTTATGCAGATCTTCCTGCCAATGCCCAAAAGCCCACTGAATACTGGGAAATAAAGATCGCCTGCAGCGAGTACAAGAATAAAAAATGGCAACCCAAACAAGTCAGCAGTTCGTCCGTTTATGATATTCCCAATGAGATAGTGTTTTCAGACCTGGTCAACAGGCTTTTAATAAAAAAGAAAGAATCGGTTACACACAAAGCTAATAGTGATAAACTGGCAGGTGAAATAGATGCCATTCAGCATCAATTGCAGGATGCCATTTCAAAAGCAAATGCACCGTTACAAGTCTCGCTTTTGCAGCAGCTGGTAGGTAAATCAAATACCAAATCTGCAGAAGATAATTTGTATAATACTGCCATCCAGGTTTATTCCGGAATGAGAAATACCATAGCATCTTCGCCGAGAAATCAAATCAGCCCGGTATCAGCTTATGTGATATTTTCAGTCATTTATGATAACAACCAGTCACTGGCAATAAAAATTTTCAGGGGGCAAACAAGAACAGGGCAGTTTGAGTATGATGGCAACACCATTAAACTCAATTTAAATTCACCTGTGAATGTAAATAACTACCTGCAAACCTATTTCCAGTACAGTAGCTCAAAATTCAGCGCTGTTCAGATACCCTGGAATAATGCTGACAGTTTTGCTTTTTCATCACCCCCCTCCAGTATCAACAATCAAATTCCTTTTTATTTTTCCACCACGGGGCAGCTCATTAATAAACTAAACGGGCCGTCATTAAACAGTTTTTTTCAACACAATCTTAGCCTGGAAAAGGAAAATGGATTTGGCCTGTCGGCCACCAGCCCCAATAAAATTTATCATGAGCTCAAACGCCCTTATGCGCTGTATAACTGGGAACTGTTTTTTCATATACCGGTTATGATTGCAGAAACTTTAAGTAAAGCGCAGCAATTTGAAGAAGCCATGAAATGGTTCCATTATGTATTTAACCCCATGAAAGACGGGGCTGATACTGATGACAAACGCTTCTGGGAGTTTGCGCCGTTTAAAGAGGTCAACAGTAAAAATATATTAGAAAAGATTTTTGGCAGCTTACAGGCCAATACACCCAATGATGGTATAAGTGAATGGAGAAATAATCCGTTCAAGCCGCACCTGGTGGCACGCAGCAGGCCCGTGGCTTATATGAAATGGGTGGTGATGAAATATATTGATAATATTATTGACTGGGGCGACTACCTGTACCGCCAGGATACAATTGAAAGCATAAACCAGGCCACCCAATTATACATTTTAGCAGGCCATATACTGGGGCCCCGGCCGGAAATGATTCCAAAACAGGGCAGTTTTACACCACAAACCTACCTGTCACTTTTAAACAAATGGGATGCAGTAAGTAATGCCATAAGTGAGCTTGAAGTAGCCGCTATTTATAACAGCACCGTTATACCGGCTGCTGTTGCGGTGGCTGAAACAGCATCAACAAATTTTATTGGTTCACCCGGCTCGCTGTATTTCTGTATTCCCAACAACCCTAAACTGGCGGGCTATTGGGTTACTATTGCAGACCGCTTATTTAAAATAAGGCATTGCCAGAATATAGAAGGGGTATTCCGAAAACTGCCTTTATTTGAACCACCCATTGATCCTGCTTTACTGGTTAAAGCTGCTGCCCAGGGTTTAAGTATTTCCAGTGTGATCAATGACCTGAATACCACAGTACCCAATTACCGGTTTTACTATCTGCTGCAAAAAGCGTTGGAGTTATGTACGGAATTAAAATCATTGGGTGGCGCCCTGCTGGCTGCCATAGAGAAAAAGGACAATGAAACGGTTGCACTCATACGCTCCAGGCACGAGGGTACGATGAATAACCTGGTACTGGAGATAAAGAAGCTGCAACTGGATGAAGCACAAAAATCACTGGAGTCGCTTAAACAAAACCGTAAAGCACCAGAAGCAAGGATGAAATACTATTTGCAGCTGGCCGGGGAAGACATCAATAAAATACCCACACCCGATAGTGATTTTACAGAGCTGGCAAACAATATTGAAAAGCCACTTGATGAAAGCGGCCTGCGCTTAAGCAAGTTTGAGAAAGAGGATGTAGATAAATCTGCCGAAGCTGCCCGTTGGCAAATTGCTATTGGCAGCACAGAAGCAGTAGCAAGTCTTTTGAACCTGTTTCCACTCCTTGCAACTGATGTAAAGCCGTTTGGTATAGGCGTAGGGGCAAATTTCGGGGGAAATAACCTTGGCTCGGCAGTATCTGCCGTTGCAAGGGCATTACAAACAGTTAGCAGCCAGTTATCTTTTGAAGCTTCACATGCCGCCAAAAAGGGCGGCTTCCAGCGGGCATTACAGGAACGTATCATGCAGGCAAATGCTGCCGGGTATGACCTGAAACAAATTGATAAACAAATTACGGCGCAGCTGATCCGGATTAATATTACCAACCAGGAAATACTGAACCAGCAAAAACAAATAGCCAATGCCGGTGAGATTGAGGAATTTTTAAAGAATAAATATTCAAACGAAGAATTATATACCTGGATGAAAGGCAGTTTAAAAACCCTGTACAGGCAGGTATATAATTTAGCTTATGATCTTGCTAAAAAAGCAGAAAAAACTTTCTGCTTCGAAAGGGGTGCCAGTAATGCCAATTTCATTCAGCCCGGTTATTTTGATGCAGGCAGGGAAGGTTTGTTAGCAGGAGAACAGTTGTACGCAGGACTGAAACAATTAGAAGCGGCTTACCAGGAAAAACGCGGCTATGATTATGAAATAACAAAGCATATTTCACTGCGGCAGTTAGACCCCTTTGCCTTATTACAGCTTAAAGCTGCTTCCTTCTGTGAGTTTACAATACCCGAAGTTTTGTTTGACATGGATTATCCCGGACATTACAAACGCAGGATAAAATCAGTTTCCATTTCAATTCCGTGTATTGCAGGCCCCTACACAAGTGTAAATGCCACACTCCGCTTACTGAATAATAAATTCAGGAACAGTACTGTGAGCAGTAATTACAGCCTCCAGCCCGAAGAGCAGTTTGCCAGTTACAACATTCCCATTGCAGCCATTGCAACCAGTTCTGCGCAAAATGATCCAGGTATGTTTGAACTGAATTTTAAAGATGAAAGGTACCTGCCTTTTGAGGGCGCAGGTGTTATCAGCGGATGGAGACTGGAATTGCCGGAAAAAGTAAGACAGTTTGATTACAATACCATTTCAGATATTGTGATACATGTTAAATACATTGCTTCTGAAGGAGGCGAAAATCTGAAAGCAGAGGTAAACAAATCAGTTTTTGCCCAATTGAACAATATCGGGCAGCAATTGAATAAATCGGGCCTGCATATACCCATCAGTCTGAAGCATGACATGCCTAATGAATGGAACCTGGTTGGTAAAAATACCGGTGTTACCATTACACCTGATAAGTCGAGGTTGCCCTATATGGCACAGCACAATGCAAGTATAGAAAGTGTTGTATTTTTTATCAAGGTAAAAAATGATCTTCCCAATTTTGCGGTTACGATAAACGGAACGGAGAAAAAAATACCCCTCGTAAATCAATGGGGTTATGCAGAGATTCCACCCGGAACAGCGTTTACAATTTATGTTGTACCAACTGAATTAGCAAAACTGGAAGATTTGATAATGGTGGTTAAATATGTATATTAGGCAGTTTGTAATGCCTGTACTGAATATTGTACGGATAGGTACCTTAATAATTTTAATACAGCGCAACCTATCAGGCAAATAAAAAGCCCGCTCTTTGAGCGGGCTTTGCTTATTAAAAGCGCAGGGTCCTCTACGGTACATTTTTCGAACCTTTTTATTAATGATTTGAAAAGCCTTGCTGGTCTTTTAACAGCCTGATGCTATCCTGATCAAACCCTAACAAAATGATATGCAATCAATTATAACAAATCAAGTATGACTACTGATAAAAACTATATGGCATTTATAAACTCATTAAAGCAAGAGATCATAAAGAGCCGGTACCAGGCAGCAAGGCTTGCCAACCGTGAACAATTGCTATTATACTTCAAGACAGGAAGAATGCTTTCAGAAAAAGTAAAGACTCAAAAATGGGGAACTAAGGTACTGGAGCAGATTGCTTCAGATTTACAAAGTAACCTGCCTGGATTAAAGGGTTTCTCTTTTACAAATCTTAAAAAGATGAGGCAGTTTTATGAAGCTTATCCCAATTTGGAAATCGGGCCGTCAGCGACGGTCCAAATCGAAGATCCCAATTTAGCAGAAAAGCCTAATGCAATTGGGCCGTGGGCAACAATCCAATTAGAAGCATTTTACAGCATCAGTTTTACTCATCATATCCTACTACTAAACCGGTGCAAAAAAGCCGAAGAAAGATTCTTTTATATTGAAAACTCGGCAACACAGTTTTGGTCAGTTAGTGTAATGGAGCATCAGATTGATGCTAATCTGTTTCAGAAGCAGGGGAAGTTGTCAAATAATTTTCAGGCCACTATGGCTGAATCATTAAAACCTTCCGCACTAAACGTATTCAAGGATGAATACTTACTTGACTTTATTGCTGGTGACGAATTGGAAGATGAAAGACATATTGAGCAACAGGTAGTTTTAAACATTCGCAATTTTATTTTACAAATGGGTAAAGGCTTTTGCTTTATCGGTAATCAATATCGAATTGAAGTGGACGGGGATGAATTTTTTATTGATTTGTTGTTTTTTAACCGCATTTTACAATGCCTGGTAGCTTTTGAATTGAAGAAGGGTAAATTTAAGCCTGCCGATGCCGGGCAGCTCAATTTTTATTTGAATGTACTGGATGACAAAGTAAAACTGCAACAGGAAAACTCAAGCATTGGCATTGTGCTTTGCAAAGAGAAAAATAATACGGTAGTGGAATTTGCTATTAAGAGCTTTGACAAGGCTATGGGGGTTGCTACTTATAAGACATCTAAAAAAACACCGGTTCAAATGAAAGGGATATTGCCTGATGCGGATCAATTGGGGAAACTACTGGAATAACTTAACGTGAAAAATGAAAAGATCTCAGCTCTGAATCAAATTCAGTAAGTCTTTCTTGAAGAGCTTCAGTTCTCCCAACAGCTTCTTTAAAAATCTGGATTTGTTGAGGCGAATCTTGCTTGTGTAATTGAGAAAGCTGTCCTTCCAGATCTTCAAAGTAGTAGTAAAGTCGTTGATTTATATATTGATTTAGAAATTCAATATGCTCACTAAAAATTTCATTATACGCTTTTTTTATTTTCGAAAATGCCACATCATAATCCCCACGGGATTTTTCCATAATCTTACTTATTTGTTTAGCTCGCCTGCTTTCAGCAGAAGTAAACAAATTCCCTAAAAAGCCTATCACTCCTGCAGCAAATACATAGGCTGGTGCAAATATATAAGCTGCTGCCATCCCGATAAACCCCATACCCCAAGCGGATGAATAATCAATTTGTGGAGATTCGAAAGATTCAACTTCCGTAAAATCAATTTGTTTATTTTCAGAGTTATATTTTAAAATCTCCCTAAGTTGCTTCAGATTTTCTTCTATCCACAAATCAATATAATTTTTAAGCTGGTTAATCTGAACCAAATACTCGCCATTAGATTTCTCAATGGTTTGGCTAAGATTTTCTAACAGGTATTTTTTTATTTCACGGCTGCCAGGTAAACTATCAGTAATCTCAACTTTTTTAAGTATACTTTCTAAACCTAAAAGAATTGAGTGATTTCGAATATCGATTGAATTCATTAGCGATTTCTTTAAACCCTTCTGTCTTTCTGTTGTATCAGCTTCAAGTGTACGAGTTTTTCTTTTTACTTCAACAATAGCTATTTGCAATTCTTCCCTTTTCTTATTGTCAAGCAAACGAGTATTCAATATCCCGAGAAGAGATTTTGTGCTATTGTAGAGTTCCTGATTAATCAGGCTTAACTTAACAATTCCAGATTTATTTTCTTCAAGGATAAAATCCCATAGTTTTTCATTTAGACTCTCTACAGAATCACTGCCATCACAACTACTATTTTTTTCAGCACTCAGATAAAATACTTTTTCTCCAATAATTCCAGTAAGACCATGCTTTGCCAAATCATTTATTACCTTCTCTTTTAGTTTGATAAGCACATCTACTGATAACTTGTCAATTTTATTAAACACCAGAAATACCTTATCCTGCGACTGACTAAAGGAATTGATATGTTTTTTATAATCGTTTCTAAAAACATATCCTCCATCTTGAGCGGGGCTGGCATCTATAACATAAATAACTGCATTAACTTTCTTTACGGTTTGCCATGTATAATTCAAGATTTCATCACTTGGGTCATCAAGCCCAGGTATATCAAACAATGATACGCCTCTTTCAAGTTCGTGATTTTTAACCGAAATAGAAATGAGCCTGACTTCTTTTTTATTATCCTCATTATAGTCTTGTGATGCATATTCTTTGATACTATCAAGCGAAAAAGGTAAATGTAAATCCGGTTCATTATTAAAATATAAAGTAACCTTATCTTCAACCCCTGGAATAATCTGTATTGGCACACCCGTTGTTTGGAAAAAACCAGTTGGGGAAACCTCTTTTTTTAACAGCCCATTTATAAGGCTACTTTTCCCAACCCTTGAAGGACCAGTTAATGCTATGCGATACAGCGAAAGATCCAAGGCTGTCTCCATATTCTTAATAGCTTCATTTACAGAATGTAAGTTAAACCCTTGCGTAAGTAATTTATAATGCTCAACAAAGACATTCCCTTGCTCTTTGAGTTGGAAATATTTGCCGGGTTCTAATTTCCGCCTGGATGGCATTTTCCATTTTAATACATAATCTTTCAGTAACTTTACATTCTGTGATTCCAGCCTATTTTGACTTGGAATTTTGATTGTGATTGACTTTTGTGCTGACCAATTATTATTCTGTGAATCCAATTCAGCTATCAATATCTCATCTATCCAAGTTTGATAAAAACATTTGCTTTCAATACCATACAACACAAAGAGTACCGGAAGGTTATAGCTGTACCAATAGATAATTTTTTTTACAGGTAAAGAAAATGAAATATAGTTTTTAGATTTAGTGATTTTTTCAGTTGACTTCAATTGAACAAAAAAACATTTACTTTCCAAATCAACATTACCAAATACATCTGGTGTTGTTGTTATCTCCACTATAGAATCAATGCCATAGTCTTTGGTATTCCAGCCCTGCACAAAATACGGGTCAATTAATTCCTCAAACTCTCTTTTTGATTTATCTTCTTTTCTATGTGCTGCATTTCTCTGCGGCTTGGCTTTAGCTTTCATTAATGGTAAAAGTGGTGTGCAATAAATTTTTAATAAAAATTTTAATTATTGTTGATTACAAGATATTAAAGTTATTAAGCTACTTAGCAATATCTGGAAAGCTTTTATGATTATATCTATAAAGACAGGACTTTATAGAAGTTCATTTTTAGCATTTGGATTAAATTTTGTAATCAGGTATAAACTTAAGATTTATTCATGACCCAATGACCGTAAGTGGAATATTTGCTTTCCCTTTAAGGTAAGAATCCACTACCCCTAAAAGACTCAACTGTTCCTTTGTTGGGTTATTTCCAGACAATCCAGGTTGAACTATGAAAAGTTCAAACTCTACAGGATAGCCCTTTCTCGCTACTTCTTTAAAAAAACTGATTTTTTCTTTTGAACCAACTTCTATCCTAGAGCAAGATTTACCTTTTCTTTTTTTAGTTTCTCTTCTTAATAAATGTCCAAAAAAATCTTTAGAGTCTTTAAATTTCCAATTAACTGATTTAATAGCCTGGCCACATACTTCATACAAATCGTCAACTCGTTGACTAACCTTGCCAGATTTTGCGAACTTTAAATGATAGAGTTGAATATTAATAATCTCGTCGTGTTGCTTTATTGTAATTATATCAGCGATCTCACCGCTGTAATCATCATCGTATACTATATCGTAGTCCGATTCCTTTAAATCAGCAATTACTTTGTATTGAATTGAATCAGTTTTTTTGGGTTCAATACCCTGAGATTCCTTGCTTAAATCAATGCCTGACCAATCCTGTTGAATTATATTTTCTTTAGGATAACTTGGAATAACATGTTTTAATTCTACATAGTCATTGCCAGTTAAGGAAGATCCATCAACAAACCACCACGTTATTGGGTTTTGATACAGGAAGTCCTCCAGAACATACTGTTTCTTTCCAATTCTTACAAAGTACCTTTCATTAGCTCCTGCAATTCTTTCAATCTTAAAGTCATCGTATTTGTCATTATTAAACAGAATCTGTTTAAACTTTATATTTACTTCCGGTGTTACTAACTCAAAAAGGAGCTCTCCATTTTCTGAAAGTTCTATCACTTGCAACTCTGCATTATAGAATTCAGTCTCTATCCCATTAATATCAAAAATGATTCTTTCTTCAGGTTGTGCCAAAACCTCTTCACCCCAATCAAGTGCAAAAGGCAGAACTACTGGCCTTAGTGATACTGAGTTTGGAATTAATGTTTCTTTTAAAATAGTATTAGGGTCAATATCATCTCTTATTAGTTTAGCACCTACAGAATGGCACCATTCGATAAGTTCCTGAACATCTGCTGTACGTCTTGACCAGATGCGCCCTTTGTAAGAACACCCAATAGATGTCTTTTCACCTTTTTCATAACCAGAGCCAAATACAAAAGCCTTTTCAGCACTTTGTTTGTCCGCCAATTCCAATGCTTTTTCAATATCATACCCAGTACGCATACTGAAGGTCATATTTCTACCCAAAAACTCTTTCAGTCCTACATTTTGCAGGCGAACTCTTTCGATACCATGAAATGCTTTAAATATATTTATCTTATTAATTATCTCTGCTTGCTCTCCAATTATAGCTTTTGCAAGTTCAGGATATAACCCCGCATTATCACTTGCATTAATAAACAATAAATTATTCTTTGAATCCCAATGAATCACATAAAGGTTCCAAATGATGTCGTAAATTTCTTTTGAATATCCCCAATCAATTTTATTTTTCTTTCCTGTAATAATTATTAAGGTTTTGTTTTCTCTGTTTATATCGGAAAATAAATAATCCAGTTCATCGGCTCCCTGAATTCCTTCTACAAAATTAGATGGGAACCAGTCATTAGTATAATTCTTATAAACAACCGTGCTAAGTGCCGGTGTCAAACTTTGAAATGGAATTTTACTTTCACCCAGTCCCACAAAGCCTTTAAGAAAGTCAGCAAAATCGATCTCCCTTTTTATCCTTGTAGTACTAACTTTTGGTAACAATGAATTCCAGTCTGCACCAAGTGCATAAAATTCTTCCAGCTCAGCCTTAACATCTGCATCTTTTAGATTCACAACGATGCTTGCATCTCCTAAATTTTCATCAAATTTTGTTCTGGTAAACCTACCTGCCAACTGAATAGTTATTGGCAAACTTTTTCGAATGTTATGAAATGCTGCTATTTTTAAATTAGGCAAATCAAAACCTTCACCGAGCATGTCTACGCAAACAATAATCTTTGCTTGTTTACTCAGTATTTTTTCTTTTGATTCTTCCCGCTGTACTTTAGTCAACCCTGTATGAATCACAACAGGATTAAATTCGGGATATTTTTCATAAATTTTGAACACTGCATTTGCTTTAGCTTGCGTATTACATCTTGCCATCAAGATATGGTCATAACTCACCAAATCTCTTCTTAATCTTTCTATAGCAGCATTTGCTATCACTTCATCCGCTTTGTTATTATCCCACTCGTTTACTTGAATTAATTCAATTTTTTTAAAGTACCCATCTTCCTGAGCTTTTTTTAAGGAATAATTGAAAATAAACTTCCCATCTAAGTTTTGTCCGTCGTTGCGGAAAGGAGTTGCAGTAAATTGAATTACTTTTTCTTTATTACAAAGATTTCTAAAATGAAGCCATGTAGGAGCTTTTATGTGATGTGCTTCATCAATAAAAATATTGGATACACACTGGCTTAAAGTTGCCTGTAACTCAGCAGTTCCAGCACTTATCAAATCCATTGTTGTAACAATGACATTACAATTATCGGCAAAAGACAATAGTTCCTCTTTTGTTTTGAAATTCTCATAAAGAATCCCGACTATTGGTTTCTTGGCAGTTAAAGCGACTATTCCAAACTCTGGCTTTTGGAGATGACCAAGTGAAATAAATTTCTGAGAAAGTTGCTCCCTCAAAGGGTCGGAAGGAACAATCACCAGTAGTTTCTGGCATTGTTGTGTTATTAACAAAGAGAGCATGGTTTCAGTTTTACCTGTACCTGTAGGCATAACAACTGTGGCCATATCATCATCCACTCTCCAATGTGAAAGTACACTAAATATTGCTGCTATCTGAGGCTTGCGTAAGCCAAGAATTCCAATTTTTATATCTTCTTCTTTAAATAAAAATGTATCCTTCCAACTATTTCGTATTTCTTCCGAATCAAAAGATTCTTGAAGTCCCGGGCATTTGAGCCAAGTGAGAATTAATGAGTCATCAAAGATATTTTCTGGAGTTGGCTTTTTATCAATTTGCAAAACTTTAGAAATGCCTAGGGGATAAGCTTTGTTTTTTTGTACTATACAAATTACTTCGTTGTTCTCATTTTTAATTAACAAATGAAAATTTCCAACTTCAATTGACGAGGATTTAAATTCTCTGCAATTGAAAATTTTTTGCTTAATTACATTCTTTCCGAATTTATCAATACGGATTAAGTCAGGTAGTAAAATTTGCTTCATTCATTCATCTTAGGTAAAATATATTTATGGTCTTCTAAAATAAAATTCAGAAGACTTATTAATAAATGTCATTAACAAAATAACAATACAGAAACTTAATGCTTTGTATCCTTTACAGAACTTGGGTCATTTCCAGGAGCAACTGTATCACTGTCACGAATTGGCCCACCATTTGGTCTGTGAATTCGAACTTCGCCACCGCCCTGATTAGCAGAATACTGTTTAGCTAATTTTTCTGCTTCTGATTGTGTATTTACAACAGCAGATGCTTTTTTGGAATTTTCCCTTACTACATTCCAACCATCCTGACCCTTTTTATTTGTTACATGATAATTTGGCATTGTATTAATATTTAAAAATTTACGCTAGAAATTGATGTTATTATTATTCCCTGAATTTGAAATTCTCTTTCCAAGATTATAGGCTTGTGCTTTGGATTACTTGATCTAGGAATTAATGCGACCACATTCCCTTTATGCTGATACTCCTTCAATGTAGCATCATCATCAATTAGTGCTACAACATTTTGTCCATTTTCCGCAACATTTTGCTGTTTTACAAGTACTAAATCTCCAGGATTGATACCTGCTTTATCCATAGAATCACCTATAGCACGAAGAAGAAAATATTTTGAACCTGACTTAACAAGAGAAGTTGAAACTGGAATATATGCCTCAATATTTTCTTCTGCCAGCAAAGGTCCACCACATGCGACACTCCCAACTAATGGCACAGAAATAGTTCTCGCCATATCTACAGTGGATAAATCCTTAATCATTTTATAGCTTCCATCAGCTTTCTTCTCAAGAAAGCCATTTACCTCTAATTCATTCATTAATAACATTGCTGACCTAGGGGATTTATACCCCATCTTTGCCATTAAATCCCTAACAGAAGGAACTCTCCCATATTGCATTGCTAAGCTGCGTATATGTTTTAAAGCCTCCCTTGCTTTTATTGATAAACTTTCTTCTCCCATAATACAAAGTGTATAACTCTGTATAAAAATAAGGAAATTTTCAATCTATTGAAGAAAATATCATCAATGTTGATAATATGTGTATTACAAGTCATAATGTCAAAATAAGGTTGATCAATTTTGCATCGCCTTCAATCGTTCCACTTCCTCCCCAATCAACCGCTTCACTTCCATTTTCACCTGGTAGTAATTATCCAGAACCTGCTGCTGAGTTACATTAGATACCACAGGAATATCTTTATACCGGCTTACTTCCCCATTCAGTTTATCCGCATCATTAATAATCTCTGCATGAAACATTTTCAGCTTGATTTTCTCATCCGGGTTATCAGCAACTAAACCTACAAACTCACCTGAAGAAAGTGCTGCAATTTTAGAAGCTGGTATGGCACTGTCGAGTTGCTTGGAATGACTGATAGAGGTATCCGTTCGGTTTATCGACACACTCTGCCTGTCCTGCATGATCTTTCCGAAACGCTCTGAAAGCAGCTTAGAGGTCTCCCCCATCACCTGGCCGCTAATAATGTTGCCGGTGATGTTTACAATTACATCGGCTTGTTCTTTCCCATAATCTTTTTTTAACTGGCTAAAATCCTGCATAGCTAAGGTAGTGGCAACCTTGTTACTTCTTGCTGTGGCAATCAGGCTATCCATGTTATTAAAATAAATGGTTGGGAATTCATCAAAGACTAAACTGCATTTCAACATTCCTTTTCTATTTACCTGGCGGATCAATCTTGAAATATAAAGCGATAAAACAGCGCCATAGATTTGTTGCTTCTCAGGATTATTTCCTACACATACAATTTTAGGATGCTTTGGATTGTTGATGTCCAAAGTAAAATCATTGCCCGATAACACCCAATACAATTGTGGTGAAGCCAATCTTGCCATACCAATTTTTGCGGAGGCCACCTGCCCTTCTAATTGCTCCATAGCATCGTTTTGGTAAGCGGTAATAAAAGGATTTACCAATACTTCAATTTCCGGTTGCGTATTCAATACTGGAAACAGTTCATCATAATCAGATTGCATCAGTTCGATTACATGCGGCAATGTGCAATATTTTCCATCATTGTATTTTCTTAAAAACCAAATGATAGCTGTTACGAAATTGATAGGTGATTCTACAAAGAAATCTCCCTGCTTGTTAATCCATTCCCGGTTCAATCCCAACAAGATCGTTCTGGCAGATTCAGTTGCATCAGTAATATCATTCATCGTGTTTGGGTCTAATGGATTACATCGATGGGAAATAGAAAGGTTATCAAAGTTGATCACATAGAAAGAGGGCTTGATTGGATAGTTGTGTTTGTTTTGCTGCAGCCAGTTGTAAACTATTTTAGAAAGGTCATCATATTTGAAATCATAGACAAACATTGCAAAGCCTTTTTCGATATGCTGTTTAATGACATGCTGAATAATAAACCAACTCTTACCAGCGCCCGGACTTCCAATAACTAATAAACCACGAAAAGGATTAATAATATTTATCCAACTTTTTCTTATCCTTCCTTTCAGATTATAACGGGCTGTGAGATTGATAGAATACTCATTGGTCAGCAATCTTTCTTCCTGTGGAAAAGTTTCGTTCAGAGAATTAAATACATCACCCGATAAATTGACTTTGATTAAACGACTGAGTAAATTACCTCCTGCAAGTATGCATAAAAATCCAATCCCTGTAGAGGTCATGTAAATCATAGCTACCGTTTCCAAAGGATAGTTTAGCTGCAATAAAATTCCACTAAAGAAAAACAACAATACCCCGATCAGTAAATAAGCAGTTACAATCCTTTTATTAATTTTCTCATCCTTTTTGCCTTGAGCACCCAACAATGAAATGATCAATAACCCAATTGCCAGAAATTTGGAAATATATTGATTGCTGAATAAGCCTGTATTCAAAATGTTAGTCATGAGCCTGTCGGTAATGGTACTTTTAACTCCCCATTGCACAAAAGCAGTATAACAGTAATAATAAAAATGCAACAGCAAAATAAAGATGCTGGCAAATCTTGTCAGGTCAACTATTTTCCGCAGCCCCTGTTCATTTTCTCCTGTTAGTGACATAACCTTATTTTTAAGTTTTAGAAATCCCGGTTTTTCTTTTTCTTCCTTTTCTTTTTAAACAAGCTAGTTGGCGTATAATCAAATTGTTCTCTGGCTGAGAAAAGTAAATCCAATATTCCTTCATTTTTGATAACAGGTATTATTGTTTTTTCCTTTTGTTTCTGCTGTCCCATTTCTTTGAGTATCGCACCTGCAGAATTACTACCTGAGATTTCATCTTTTATTAGTGATTTTTCATTTTTTGTTGCCAGCCTGCTTTGCAATGCTGCTGCACTGTATCCTTTACCCAGATCACTTCCATTGAAAACAACTTTGTTCTGGTTGTCTACGTAGGTGATGCCATATAATCTTCCTTCCGTATTTTGTCTTAGCACTGTGTAGATTTGTTTTTGTGACAGACCATCTACTAAATTTTTCATATCCCCTTTTGCAGTTTGCAAACAATCATCAATGGCATTTTTAGTCCTTTGTTTCAGCGATTCTTTTGAAGGCTCATTGATCGCAAATTTCTTTTCGAGATTATCAAGTATTGGTTTGCAGGCAATGGAGCTTGCTTTAATAGGGACACCAACCTTATTTCCATCAGCATCTAAAATGCGAAAGACTAATCCCCGGTTCTTGTAAATCCTCCGCTCTTCTTTGCCTCTGTCTGCAATTACATTGAATTGTTTTAAAGCCGCATTAAATTCCGGCAATGACGTAAACTTATACTGACTGAATACTGCACCAACCACATTTGAAATACTACGCTTCGTTTCTGACTTTCCATAGATGGCTTTTTCAATATCTAACGGTTTAATACCACGCTTCATTAATTGTTGCTGCCGTTCTGCTTTTACCAAGCCATACATTTGCTCTATTTCCCTTCTTGCTTTTTCAGATTGATTCCTACCAATGTTGTGGGTATTAATCCTTTTGCCATTTTCTTTAATCGTTGTACTTACAATGTGGATGTGCGGATGCCCGGCATCTTCATGTTTGTAAACTATAAAAGGCTGCTCTCCAAATCCAATTCTATTCATGTATAATTCTGCAATATTTAAAAGCTTATCATCGCCTAATTTTTCCGAGGGATCAAAATTTAGTGATACATGCAGGGTTTTAGTGGTTGCCCTGTCATTCAAACTATTCCTTCTTTCAAAGCCCTCTAATTTTTGATAGAAGTTCATATGCTTTGCTTCGTTTAAATAATTAGCTGCATGTAAACAAACTGCATTTCCTTTCTGCACTTTCTTTTCGTTGTAGTTCAATGCAGCTTCAATACTTTTCGGTATCGTTATTTTAGCAACCATTGTTCGTAGAGTTGATTCACCTTTAATTTTATTTCTTCCACCTTATTCAGCAACAATTTTTGTAACCCCTCATATTGATTCACCCACACCCTGAACTCAGGTATCTTATCCAGCAAATGAAGTTTATGTACTGCCTGGTTGAAATTATTGCCAATACCATTCAGTTCTTTTTTTAGGCCTAACATCTCTTTTAAAAAATCGTCAGCTGATTGGTTACGATACTTAACCGTAACCGGTTTTTCTAAAGAGAGTTTTCTTACATAACTGCTGAGGTATCTCTCGGTGGTTTTCTTTCTCAGGTTTTCTACCTTTTCAAATTCGGTATTGTTCATCCTTACCACCACCATTTTATTTCTCACTTCATTTTCGGGCTTCTTCATATCCTTGAGTTTTAAAAGTCTGTTTCAATTTTTTTTGTCTTTCACCATCCCGAAGCGACTCCGGAGCGAAGGGCAAGATGCCCCAAACGTATAACGTTTGTACATCTTGCCATGTGCAAGACGGGGCACATTATGCCTTGATAAAGTTTAATTGTTGAAGAATTTGTAATTAGTGAAAGATGATAAGTAAGAATGGAAATATCTGTTCCATCTTTTAAGGAGATAAATACCCCTTTTAAAGTTAGATTTTTAACACTCATCACTATTCATTTTCACTATAAAATCCTATCGCTTTATAAAGGTAATAATTATACCAAAGGCTAATACTACATGGCTATATTTTAGCCATGTTAATAAGTTCGTTTTGCAGCATTTGCCAATTAATTTATTATTGTGTTATGAGAGATGCCCTAAAGAACCTTTACAGCAACCAAATTACATTAGAAGATAATAACCAGTTTTATTACACAATAAAGCCTTACGAATTAACTAATGCCTTGGGCAATATTATTGCAGTTTTACAGGAATATAATTTCACAAAAGAGGGTGACAATAACGGGCAATTTTCCTGCAAATTATACAGAACAAAAGAGGGTAATTGGTATGATATTGAAGAGGCAAAAATGGTTACTGAAAAAGGTATTTTAAGGATGCTAAAATCTGCTATTGATGTCAAAGAAAATAATCCATTTTCAACGAACTTTACCTCATAATTATTTAGAAATAAATATTGTCATATCAAATTAAAAAGGCTCTAAAATATCTCTACTTTCAAAAAAAATTACTACCCCCATGTATTGAATCATTTAATACAAATAACTGCAAAATTCTGTCATCTATTTTTATGTTACAATGAACGAAATCCAAGTAATCTTAGAAACAATTCAACAATTATCGGAGGATTTTACATTTGATAGGCATGTTAAGGGCAAGCACTTTTCAGGCAAACAACTTCAAATTGACTATGTAATTAAACCAAAAAATATTTTGAAATGGAAAAATAAAAATATTCGTTTTGGACTTGAATTTAAAGACATGCCGAATCTCGACCAAAAAGGTGATACAACTGACTTTACAAAATGGTTTGCTCAATGTGTTGATTATTCAAATACAAATTGGGATAATTACGGCTACATTTTCATTTTAACTTGTCCCGGTATAACTTCCTCAAAATTTGTCCAGGCGGTCGATTCAGAATGGATGCTTAAAAGGATTATGGGACACTTAGGAATTGGTGAACTGACGTTTCTAAAAAACTATGGTTGGTCAATAATTTTACATGATGAAAAACATCGGCTATGGAGTCAAAAAAATGGCGTAGAAACTGGCGGGAAAATATGGAATTTAAAAAGAAGCTTTGGAAGAAGATAGTTATCAGTTTACACCATCAAATATTGACAGGATGAAGGTCGAGCTGAAATTTTAAAAATATTCCTTTATCCACTTCTTTACAGTGTGCCTGTGTACTTTTAAAGTATTTGCTATATCTATCTGCTTAGCACCTTCGGCAATTTTAGAGCGTATAAATTCGCTATGAGATAAAAGCTTCGGATTCTTTTTTCTACTGCCACACGGCCTGCCTAATTTTTTACCTTCGGCTTTCAATCTTGCTAAAGCTTCTTTTGTCCGTTGTGAGATAAGGTTTCTTTCAATTTCTGCAGATAATCCAAATGCAAATGCCAATACTTTTGAGTTAATATTATCCCCCAGTTCATACCCTTCTTTTACTGAATATACTGTTGCTTTTCGTTCCATACAAAGATGCAGAATACTCATAATCTGCATTAAATTCCTACCCATTCTTGATATTTCTGAAATAATTAGAATATCGTTAGATTTTAATTTTTTAAGCACTGTATTGAAGGTTCTTTCTTCCATTTTTTTGGAAGAACTAATAGTCTCTTCAAACCACTTATTGATTGTAAATTTCTTAGAAGCTGCAAATTGAATTATTTCATACCGCTGGTTTTCTATTGTTTGCTTTTCTGTACTAACCCTAATGTAAGCGTATATCATTTTGAATTAAATGTACATAATAAAGGCTCGTTTTTTACCAACCAAAAATGTTTTATCATTACAGGTCAGCATTTAGGATATTTAACAGCCTTTTTCAATTCGAAACTATTCAGATTTGCATTTAAAGAATACTTCCCAGAGTTGTTAGGCGACACCCGGGAACTGAGTAAAGTTTTCTTTGAAAATGTAAGAGCGATTCAAATTAACGATGCACAAAACGACTTATTTTCAAATTTAGTTGATATCATTGTTAGCCTTAAAATAAAGGGTGACGACTATAGGGAGATTGAAAATGAAATTGAAACCCAACTTGCTTTACTTTATAACCTTTCGGATGATGACAAATATCTTTTAAATAGAGGCGTGTGATTGAACTAACCTGCGTTCTTCGTCATTTAATTCATACAACTCAAAAAGTTTTTCTTCAACCTCATTCTGTAGATCAACAATCGGGAATCCAGAATTTATATTTGAAAGTATTTTGTTAAGCGTTTCGGTATACCAACTTTCATCTTCTATATGTTTTATGCTGATAGTTTCGAAGAATACTTTTCTCAACTCTCTCGATTCTCCTAATAGTTCGGGAAATTTCTCTTTGAAACAAAAGCGGAATAGCCTTGAGTTAAAAAATATAGTAAAATAGTTCATGAACTTACCGGTTAATATAAAGCCTTTATCGTTGATAAAAAATGAGCCTTTATCGTATACAAAAGGTAGGTATTTTGTCATATTTGGATAAATAATTTTTGGTTTGGCGAACTCTTCAAAATATGAAATTGAGTCTTGGGTTTCAAACCATTTATAGGAACCAGATTTCCTGCCTTCCCATTTACCTTCATGTCCTTTTGGTTTAGGATGAAGACGTTCTTTAAATCCCAATAGATAACGCTCAATAGCGGGGTAATCTTTTATGTTTAGCTTCAATGCTGGAAAGGTTCCTACTATCCATTTGCCATCCCATTGTGGTACATAGGCTTTAATATCTTCTCCACGTAATAGAGGCTTTAATATTTCAGCACTTTTAGGGTCTTCTTTTACTAACCGCTCTTTGGTTTCAGTATCAATAATGAAAGCGTCATTAAAGCCGGTTTTGATACCATAGTTTATCTCAATATCCCAATCTTTAAGTGGTATACCCTGAGCCTCTATTCGTTTAATCAAGCTATATTCATTCTTATCATATGCAACCCAACTATTACCCTTGGGGTTATCAACCTCGACGGTATTATCCAGAACGTATTCTGCCAAAGGAATTTGAAGCTTATAGTCATTTTTTACTCGGCATAATAGGACTGTCTCTGTAGGGTTTTGCTTAGTCAGCAAAAGTATATTTGTATATGTAGTTGCGCTGTCAAACATTTGCCCCATCCCAAAATCCACAACCAAATGAATATTGCATTTTGTGCCGAAGAAATTTCGTGTAACTTTTCCATAATCAGTACGCATCCATTTGTTACTGGTAATATAGCATAGCTGCCCTTTCTTCATTAATAGATTAACCCCTAGTTCATAAAATAACTGATAGATGTCGCCTGTCTTTGTAAATGTTTCAAAATTTTGTTTTTCCAGTGCATCGGACTCTTCACCTAACTTCTGCAATTGAATATAGGGCGGGTTTCCAATTAAAACATCGAACCCAATGTAGTCGCCGTCACCATTCAATACTTCGGGAAATTCAAACCGCCATTCAAAGGCGGTTTCATAAATCTTGTTACTCTTTATTTCTTCAATCTCTTTTTCCAGGTTGGTTATTTCTTTGCTTAGTTGTTCGATTTTTTTCTTTGTATCCTTATTCTTTTTGTTCCCTTCATCAAATAATTCTTTTGTTTGACTAAGGTTAAACAAATCACCCCGCAATTTTGAAAGCTTTTTATACTTGACGTCATTAGGACTAATATGACTTTTAAAATCCTTTTTAATAGAGTCTATTAATTCTTCCATTGACCTTTTTTGCTCCTTAGTATCAGCTTCACGATAGGCCTGTACCGCAACTTTATAACCATCAATATTAAAGTTACTTTTCTGTAGCGCAACCTTAATATCAGCATCTAAACCAAAGCGACTTACCAGGCTATTACCACATTTAATATTGATATCTATGTTGGGTAATGTTTCCAATTCAACGTAGTTACTGGCTGCGGTGTAGTAGGCATTTTTCAGTAATTCAATCCATAAACGCAAGCGGCAAATCTTTACTGAATTTGGATTTATATCTACTCCAAACAAACAGTTTTCTATAATAGTTTCCTTTTCATGAAAGAGGGTTTCCTGTATGCGCTGGCTTTCCTTGTTGTGGGGATTGTAATCAAATAACTTTCCATCTTCATCTGTAATAATAAGTTCGTCGTTTACCACTTCTACATGATAATCTCTTAACGATTTACCTGTAGAATCCTGTAATATTTTCAATTCGCTCTTGATCGCAATTATTTCATTTAGGGCACTTACTAAAAAATGACCACTGCCTACAGCAGGATCGCAAATATGCAGGTTGTTAATGATCTTGTTAGCTTCTTTTTTATCATCAATCTTATTATATAAACTACCAAGGTTTTCACATTGCCACCCCTTTGCTTCATTAAACTTTTGCAGCACCGACCTGCGAATAGTTTCTTTACACATGTACATTGTTACAAAACCTGGTGTAAAGAAGGAGCCGTCTTTATATCCGTTTATCTTTTCGAAAATTAATCCCAGCACAGATGCGTTGATCAGGTTTTTATTTTCTTCTTGTATTTCCTCGCCACCCTCACTGGTAAAATCATATGCATCTAAAAATTCAAACAGGTATTGCAAGGTTGGCAGTGAGCCTGTTTTCCTTTTGCCCTTATCATCTTTTAAAACTGTGCTGATGCTGAGCGGAAGTTGCAAGCGATTATCTAATTCACTTACATTTATGGTTTGCCTTTCCAGTTCAATACGTTCAAACAAAGAGCTATTTAGGTAAGGAACTTTACTGAACTTTTCCTGAATATGGTTTCTTCTACTTCCCGGCTTTTCGGCTAACACCTGGAAGAAGAGATTGCTCAGTTCATCAAAATCAAATACCAGTTTGCTGTTTAGAAAAAGATAATCTTTGTTTCCCTTGTGGTATTTATATAGCTGAGCTTCCAGCAACTTAATAAACAGCACCCGGTTTATCCAGGTAATACATAACTCCAGGGCTACATTAAATAATTGCTCCTCCTTGTTAGACCCAAATGTAGAAAGATTGCTGATATTGCGTATAGCATCTTTATCTTCTAATTTTATAATCGTGTTCTCCAGCAAAGAAGCTTCATCAGATTTAATCTTTCGTTTTATTAGTTTTTTACCGCCGTCTTTTATTTCTTCCAGTCCAATGATATGCAATAGTTCAACATAGAATTTTGTATCAAGGCTGTTACTATCGTTTATAAAAGGCTGCTTTAAAAGATGTGCAGGGGATAATATCTTATACAATCCTATAAGCTTGGTATCATCTTCTTTATCAGTATTGTTTACATACTTTTCGTAAGTACGAACATCAAAATAAGTAACTGGCATTTCTTCTGTAGCTTCATCCAGAAAAGATTTGGCAATGCTATCATAAAAGAACTTAGTGTCTTTGCCACTTAGTTTCCAATTCTCATAATCTTTTTTTAGTTTGCTGTTTCTAAAAACATTCTTTTCAAACCAAACTTCATCTATTACAAACCACTCGTAAATATTGGTAACAACCAGGTATTTTATATCGGTGTTGTTATGATCAACCCTTTGCCGTAAATAATATAAAATCAGTTCCTGCAAAGCCTTTGTATTTGGCTTGGCTGCTGTCATCATCTCTGCCTTATTGGAAGGCTTTTTTACTTCGAGAATAACACCTACAGCATCTTTGGTTGTTTTACCTGTATGTATTACCAGGTCATTCCTGTCTTTAGTGTTTATTTCAAACTGATCTTTGTACCAGGTATCTTTTAAAAAATCGGCTATTACATTTTTAAGGTGTTCTTCGCTTTCCTGTTCGTTAATACGGCTAAGTAATTGTTGCAGGTTCCTCTTAAATAACTCGATGTGATTGCGGCTTACCTTTTCCTTCAGGTAGGCTTTATTAAGGGCTTTTATGGGCTTGATTAATTCCAGTTTCATGTATCGTTCTCCCTGTGTTAGTTATGGGTTTATGGCGGTTACTAAAGGAGTTAGTGTAAATATAGCTTATACATGCCAATTCCAATACCATATAGAGCTTTGACTGAATAAAAAAGGGGCTATAAAAGCCCCTAGTCAGCAAAGGAATAATAACCTTCATTACATACAATAATGTGATCTATCACTTTTACATCAAGGTATTTTGCAGCTTTTTTAATTTTAGTGGTGAGTTCTTCATCCGCCCTGCTGGGTTTTAAACTACCGCTGGGATGATTATGTCCTAAAACAATTGAAACTGATAAGGATTTGACTGCTGCTGCCAGAATCAGTCTTGGATCTGCAACAGTACCAGTTATTCCTCCCATCGAGGCTTCATAAATACCCATTACATGGCTGGCCCTGTTTAACAGCAATACTTTAAACTCTTCCTGAAATTCAATCTTATTCTCATCCCATACTTTCATAAAAGTTGCATAACAATCTTTAGAGGATTTTATCAATGGCCTTTCAGAAGCTTTTACTTTGGTTTTATATACCAATTCCACTTCTGCAACTTTACTCCATGCTGGTTGATTCATTGTCTGTTCCATAACATTTCATTTTAAAGATTTAAAAATTAATTATGGAACCTTCCCCGGCTTTTGGCGACCAAGGCAAGGAAGCAACGGAATAAATAGCGCAGCGGTTTATGCCGGAATTTCATTGCCGCTACAGCAGCCAAAAGCCGAACTTTGTGGTAGAATTAATGAAGAAAAAAATGTATTTTGAATTTTTAAAAACCTTTCTATGGCAACTTGCAGATTATGTAATAAAGCTGAAGCAACAAAAACCAATTCCCATATTCTACCACACTTCTTGATAAAAACTGCAATTAATAAAGAGGGGAGCAAACAGAGAGATTACGAACTCACCTTTTCAATCTCTGAAAACGAATTTGTTGATACATTTTTTGGAAGAAGCATTACCCTAGAAACCATTGAACAGTATAAAGGAAGAGAACTGAATGAAGAAGAAATCAAAAAACAGAATCCCTTTGCCATGGATTATTTATTTTGCCCATCTTGCGAGAACAAAATTAGCAAGCTAGAAGAATATTATTCCAAGAATGTTCATCAGCATTTGCTTAAAAACAATGCTGATAAAACTTATAAAGATTCAGCAGGAAATCAGGTTTTAGTATTTGACAAAGTTTCATTGGAAATAACATTGTTATTTATTTACTCCATTTTCTTCCGGTGCTCCATATCAAGGTATCACGGCTTTCGTTTAAAAAACTGGGAGCGCAAACTTCGCAAGACCCTAAATAAATACCTTGACGACAGCATTCAGAAGATCGAACAAAGGATTCAATCTGGAATTAAAGATTTCCTTTACTTGCCAGTAATTAATACACATTTCCAGATGCCTGAAGGAGATGACCCTACCAAAAACTTTGTCACAATCCTTCATTCCACGATACCATATTTTGTTTATCTAAATGATGTCACTTTTCAAATGTTTACCAGAGAAAAAGATGTAGGGAAAAGTAACGAATTTTTTTACGGCATTACAGATATGATCATTCAAAAAGAGGCTGTTAATAAGAAAGGTAAACCTTTCCAGGTAGTTTCTTTAACCGAAGACCAGCTTAAGAAAGTACTTACTGTCACTTTTGAATCTATGGCAAGCAGGCAAATGAATTTTATTAAGAACGCATTTCAGGAAGTCCACAAAGTAATCTTTCGGACTAATCCATCACCTGAACTGCTTAGCTATTTTGTTCAGACATTGGTTACTCAGGAAATAGCACAGGGCGAAAGATACGGCAGGGAAGCGATGGCGCAAGCCATGTTTAAATGTTGTAAAATTTACTACCAAATCCCGTAAATTCATTTCTTTCAAAAACACAAGCTGCCCCGCCATTTTGCAAACTCTTCCACCATGTTGCGGGGCAGCTTTCTTAACATTAAATAGGGGCATTTTGCAATGCCCCTATTTAATACTCAATTAAAAAATTCAAACATTTTACCCTTTGCAAAATCCTCACAAAGATTAAATGCTTTCTGTGTCCTCAATTGTCCGGTTCCACCAAACAATAAGGATTTCAGTTTGGCTTCTTCATTTTTGTAAGTCTTTACATTTTGAAAATATCCTGTAACGGCGTTGTAAGTTCCAAATAATGTTCCCTTAGTCGTTACTAATTGCTGGCTTTCGTTGGTCATAGCATATTCAAAAGCGGCATCGGTCATATTTTTAAAGCAGGTGGAAAATTCATCATCCTTACCAGCCTGTATATTTTCCAATACTTCCTTGTTAGGTACTAAAGCCATTTGAATTAGCTTTTTTACTTCGAGGTCTGTAATACGAATTTTTGCCCACTGATTAAAAACCCCTTCTAATTGGATACTCAAATTGTTTGTAATACCCATTAGTTTATGCGCCTCTTCCAGCCTTTCTTTTGCATTGGCGGTATGCCTGATTTTAAAAGCATTGCTATGGTTGCGAAGGGCTGCATTTAAAGTGTTATTACAAACAATTCTTACGGGTGTAAAAGCGGCGGTAATACTGCCGCCACCATCGTGGGAAGTAGTTAAAAATAAATACTGCTCAATCAAATCATCGTTGCCCACTTTAATATAGTTGGGTAGTTTTGCGGTAATAAAAATCCGTTCGCCTTTACCCAATGCCCCTGCGGTTTCATATTGTATGCCGTCACCACCAACAATAGCATCAAAGAAACTAAAAGCATCAATATTCTGTACCACTTCATAATCTTTACCCACTACACCTAAAACAGTTTCGTTATCTGTTCTGATAGTAGCATAAAAATTGGGGACTTCAATTTCAGGAATTTTGATTTCTATATCCTCATTGGCTATTTCGTTTTCGTTATCAAACGTAAACAGTTTTCTTTTAGCTACTGTGTAATCAAGCCCTGCAAATTTCAGTGCTTCGGCGCTGGTGGGATAATCGCTAACAATTTGCCCCAGGCCATGCCAGGCTTTTTCCTTTACTGAAAAGAAACTGTGTTTACCTGTTTGTTCGTTGAAATTTAAATTGTGTGCCATGATTAATTACCCAGCTTTAATTTGTATCCCGCAGGCGGTATTACTGCGGTTTGTAATGAATTAAAAATTGAAAAACTACCAGCCTGAATCCATCAGGCTGGTAAACACTTAAAATGGGAGGTCATCAGTTGCTGCTGCATTTTCCGCAACCAGTATTTTTTCTGCTGATACAGAAACAGGCTGTGGAGTTTTTCCTCCATGCAGTTTGATGGTATTTACATGCAGGGTAAGTGTGGCTTTGGGTTCGCCTTCCTTTCCGGTATAGGCATTCACTCCTATTCTGCCCTGCAGTTCCACCAATGTTCCTTTGGTGAGGAACTGAGCCACACCGGGATTCACCCAGTAATCGCATTGCACATAAGTAACGATTTTGGTTACTTCTCCTGTAGCTTTTGATTTGTAAGAATCGTTAATAGCTACATTAAAATTCACTACCTGTTTTCCTGATTGCAGGTTGCTGATTTTTGCATCACCTGTTAATCTTGCTGTCATTTCCATGATTGATAAAATTTAATTGTTTAAAAATGTTTTGAACCCGGCATTCGTCTCGTTCGTTCTAATCGTAGCAACCCGGCCTTGAAACAGGGTTTGGCAAAAGCAAGGTTTTTGTGAAAAATATTTCGTTGACTGTGGAATAAAAAGCGCAGCGGTTTATGCCGCAAAAGCAACGAAAGCGAAGCGGATATTTTTTGCAAAACCTGTGGTAAGACGAAATGCAATGGAGGCGCAGACCTTGCTTTTGACAAAGCCTGTCAAGAAATTTGCGCCAGATAAGGATGAAGGAGTTTTTAAAGAATGGATTTTTATGAAATCTTCTTTATGGCTTTTCTACAATTTGAAGTAGCTGGAATTGTGGTTGGCGAGGTATGAGCCAATCTCAATGCCCACTATCTTTGTCCGATGCAATTCACCCGGCTAATTTGCCGAAGGCGTAAAAGAAATTAGCCGGGTGTACTGCACCGGGGTTGCTACCATAGTAAACCTACGAGTTTACAATCGTTTGTAAATCCTGCCCGAAGTGATTTATTGAAATCAGAAATAAATGACACGAACGAAAGCAAAAATAAATTTCGGAAATACACTGTATCTTAGCTGTATTGCCGCAAGTTTGGTAATATTGGATTGCGGCAATACAGGAGTTAGCTGCAACCCTGTTGGACACTTCACAATTATTCAAGCGGACATTTTTTGCGACACTTCAAGGANACTTTGTAACCTTGCCGACAATTTTGTATTTAAGTATTTGCTTAAATAAGTAATCTTGATTACTTTTGACCCGACAAATAAAATTGATAATGGTAAACGACACTTGCATACGGCTTCAGGCGGACATTGAACAAATCAAAAGCTGCCGTGAAAAATTAAGAGTTAATTCAAAGTCATTTTTACAGTTAGGACAGGTTCTTTCTTTGGCAGGTAATGAGGTGCGACTGAAAATAATGTTTCTAATTGAAGAAGAAAATGAACTTTGTCCTTGCGACCTAAGCGACATTTTAGGAATGAGCATTCCAGCTATTTCTCAACATCTACGCAAACTAAAAGATGGCAACATCATTGAAGCCAGAAAAGTAGGACAAACTATTTTCTATTCTTTACGCAGCGAACATTTAAAAACTTTAAGACCGTTTTTTAAAATTATCAATCAACAAAATTTGGCAACAGTATGACAACGACAACAAAAAATAGTAAAGGTTGGGTTGCAGGACTGTTGACAGCAGTTGCAGCTTCTCTTTGTTGCATTACACCAGTTTTAGCATTGTTGGGTGGTGCAAGTGGACTTGCTTCTTCGTTTTCATGGATTGAGCCTTTTCGTCCTTACTTAATCGGTTTGACAATTACAGTTTTTGCATTTGCGTGGTATCAAAAACTAAAACCACAAAAGCAAGTTGATTGCGACTGTGAAGCGGACAATAAAAAATCATTTTGGCAATCAAAATCATTTTTAGCTATCGTTACTGTGGTTGCAGGACTGTTAATTGCATTTCCTTACTATGCAAAAATATTTTATCCAAAGCCACAAGAAGCAAAAGTTATTATAGTTGATAAAAGCAATATCGCAACAGTTCAATTAAATATTAGTGGAATGGACTGTGAAGGTTGTACAGCACAAATTAACGGCGAACTTTCAAAAGTGAATGGAGTAATTGAAGCAAACACTTCATATAAAAATGCAAACGCAATCGTAAAGTTTGACAATTCAAAAATATCGGTTGACAGTCTTTCAAGTATTGTAACCAACATTGGCTACAAAGTAATTTCATCAAACATTATCAGCAAATAAAATGGACACAACAATAATACTTCAATCAACAATCACTTGCCCTAACTGCGGACACCAAAAAGAAGAAACGATGCCGACAGATGCTTGCCAGTTTTTTTATGAATGTGAAAACTGCAAGACAAGACTAAAACCCAAACAGGGCGACTGTTGTGTTTATTGCAGTTACGGTACAGTTGTATGCCCACCAAAACAAAATGGAAGTTCTTGCTGCTGACAGAGAACGGTATGCAGCTAACATGTGCTGTTTATGTTTAGGAGGCAATTGAAGTATTATATTTCACTGTTTTATCCCGTTAGGGATTGAAACGAAAATCCTTCCGCCAGGAAGATTGCAGTGAAAAGCCCGGTCCGCCATTAGGCGGCAACGGCATAATTATTTGTACTTTATTTATTATTATTGAAGCAGTACAAAACTTACTAAAGTTGTTTAACTTTTTCTGAAATTTGCCCTATGTCTATATACAGTTTAAAGCAAGGTTATTATCTATACCATGATGTGGAGTTTGTATTAAACCAAATTGGTGAATTATATAAAGTGGATATTAAAGATGGTAAAGCAACAGCAGAAAGTATCATGGAGCTGGATAAAAAAAATCATTTTGCCTCACCGGAAAGTAAGGACAGGTTCAATGCCATCGTTCCAAAAATAAAAGCATTACACACCAGTATGTATCATTTACTGGAAAGTATTTACAGGGCTGCCGATAATAAGGTATTTGATACCGCCACTATCGAAAAGCGATTCCCTGATTTTAAATATTTCCGGATGCTCAATAATAAAATAAAACATTTTAATGAAGCTGATATTGATTTGATAGAGGTGGTTTTAATTGAAGATACAAAGCAGATTATAGAAGTGGGTTGTCAATATAAAATTGATGGATCATGGGAGATCAAATATTACAGCCAATTTATTGTTCTGGTTTTAGAAATTCTAAAAGACCTCAATATCGTTAGTTTTGATAACGATTAAACCCGTACAACATTTCCATCTTGATTTTGCAAAAGGCCTTTTGCATTTTTGAAAATTCTTTTTACCTGCTGCTTACAATACATCCGGTAAATGATAACAACTGATGAAAGAATAGTAAGCACACCAATAAAGGCAATTGAAAATTCGATGCTAAATAAATCTGTAAATACGCCTGTAAGTAGTGCGCCGATAACATAGCCTAAATCTCTCCAAAATCTAAATACCCCTAAACTCTTTGCCCGTTGTTGTGGGTTAGTATCTTCTGCAATGCTTGCCAAAAAAGTAGGATAAACAATTGCGGTGCCTATTCCAAGAATAACTGAGATGGCAATATAATGAGCAATGCTGCTTGAAAATATTATTAGCATAATGGCAATACCCTGTAACAACATTCCCCAAAACAGTAAATCTTTTTTGCAATAGATATCTGCCAGTTTTCCGGTTATTAGCTGACCTAATCCCCACACTGCCGGGTAAACAGCAGTTATAATTCCAATCTGTTTAATACCAAAACCTCTTTGTGCCAGCAGCACCGGCAGTATGCCCCAAATCATTGCATCATTCAGGTTGTTAATTAAACCAGCCTGTGTTACTGAACCTAAATTTTTATTCAGCCAGGTGGTTTCTTGAAATACATTTTTTAAAAGCGGGATGCTGCTATTGAGCTGGGCTTCTCTATTTACATGGGCACTCGTATCTTTTACAAAAAGCCAAGATAGCAGTGTTCCCAAAATAACAAAACCAATTCCTATGACAAATGGATATGGCCTTAACCCGTAATTATTGGCAATGCTGCTGGTTGTAAAGGCTACCAATCCTAACATACCGTATCCTGCAAATTCATTTAAGCCCATTGCAAAACCTCTTTCCTTTTCACCTACCAAATCAATTTTCATTACTACTGTGCTGCTCCATGTTAAACCCTGGTTGATGCCTAATAAAATATTGGCAACTATTATCCAGTTCCAATTGTTGGCATACATCAAAAGAAAAGGAACAGGTATGCCAATCAGCCAGCCGAATACCAATAATCTTTTTCTTCCAAACCTGTTGGCTAATGCGCCTGTAAAATAATTAGTGAATGCTTTAAATAAACCAAATACAATTATAAAAGATAAAATAATCGAAGCGGAGGTCAGGTGAAATTCTTTCTTCGCTATCTCAGGCAGCAATGTTCTTTCCAAACCTATCATGCCACCAACAAGGGCATTGATAAAAACCAATAGCCAAAACTGTTTCCAGTTTTCCTTTAATCCTAATTGTACCTCATTCATTGTAATAAATATTTTCTGAAGTCTAATTACTTACCGGGAAGCCTTTGTTTATCCAGTCTATTTTAATATTGTGCTGCAGGCTTAACAGTTTCTGGTTTGTAAACTTCATCTTGTTTAGCAAGGCGAAGGCGGGACGTATATTAGGGCAATGCTCAAAAGGGCAACAACCGCAATAGATAACAATGTCTGCATCTTTCGGCAACTTGCTTAACTGCTCTCTTAATTTATCCAAATTTGTTTTATCCTGTGCTGGGCCAATATCTACCGAACCCTTTATAGTTGCAACCGGACCAATGCTATAGACAATTGGTTGTTTGGCTTTGGGGTCATTTAAAGTTTTAGCTAAATCAGCAGGGTCTAATAATTGTTTTGGAGACCAGGGCTCAACTTGCTGTTGTTGTTTGAAACTTGTAAAGACTAACGAGGTAATTATCAGTGTTACTGATAAAAAAAGTGCGTACTTAATTTTTGTATTCATATTTGTAGTTTTAATAGTTGTACTATTTTTAATTTACGAAACAGCACAGCGGTTTGCCCCTGCTTCCAGGTCAACCGGATTAATATCGCTGAAATCGCCTTTGATATTTTTTTCAACAATCGATAAATAATTTGCTGGTGTTGGTGGAATACGTTGCAAAATAGTTTTTACAAATTCCTCTTCAGTCAACTGAAGCATTGGTACATTATTCTTGATACTACCAATTGTTGTTTGAATAGGAATATGGTCAAAATCGACAGGTTGACTTGTATGCGCTGGCAACACAATTATATTTTCATCCAACGCTATTAGTTGCTCTAACGAATGATATAGCAACTTTGATCTTTCAATTGCTTCATCACTATTGGCTTTTAAATCTGGCCGCCCTACGCCATTAAGAAATAAAGTATCCCCTGTAAGCAATACTTTATCATCAATCAAATAACTGGCACTTTCTATGGTATGGCCGGGTGTTTGAATTGCTTCTATTTTGATAGCGCCAACATCAAAAATAGTTGTGCCGGTTACTGGTTCAGAATTAAAGTTTACTTTGTTTGGTATTGGAAGATAAAGCGGGACATTATTTTTCTCTGCTACTTGCCTTGACCTTGAAAGATGGTCGGCATGAATATGCGTTTCTATAACATACTTTAGGGTAAGTTTTTCTCTTAATAAAAATTCCTGATAGGCTTCAATTGGCAGCGAAGCATCTACTATTATGGCTTCATTGTATGATGCAATAATATAGGAAAGGCAGCCTTTGCCCGTTCTTCTAAATTGTATTACATCTAAATCAGGGAATGAAATTTTTGCAGTGTTCCAGGCAAGACTCCAGGCTTTCATACCTCCCTGTAGTGAATAAGCCTCAAATCCCTGCTCCTGTAATAAACCTGCGGCAATTAAACTGGTTTTACCACCTGCACAAATCGTTACTACAGGTACTGTTTTATCAAGGTGCAAACCATGTAAGGCATCGGGATTGTTTGCTTTTAGCTTATCATAAGCATTCAAATAAACACTGCCCGGAATAAACCATTCTGCTCGTTCTTCAACGGGTCTTATATCTAGTATGGAAACTGCTTTACCATCTGCTAACCAGCTTCTGAGTGTATTAGTATCTATTTCTTTTCCCTCTTCCATATTGTGCCATTTTATTGCACAAAGGTGGCGCTCCTAAATGGCTAATCCTTTAACATAAGATAAATAATTACCGGTGCGCCCGGATACGGCTTAGGCTCACTTGTGTAATACCAAGGTAAGAGGCCACGTATTTTAAAGGCACCCGCATTAATACATTCGGGGCTTCAGTTAACAGGGCATTGTACCGTTCTTCTGCTGAATGAAACTGCATCCCTTCAATGCGGTTTACTGTTTCCACATAGGCAGCTTCAAATATTTTCCGAAACAATCTTTCTATTTCCGGAAGGGTATCATAGAGTTTAAAAAGCTGATTGGCATTAATGGCAACTACCTCACTATCCTCCAACACCTGAATTGCCTTACGGCTTGGTTTGCCGGTAAACAAACTTTCTACTCTTGCAATAATGTTGTTTTCAAAAGAAAAGCTTTCCGTAATATCAATACCGTCTTTGAAATAATAGATACGGGCCACTCCTTTATTGATAAAGTAAATTGTTTTACAGGTGTGGCCAATCGGCTGCAGGTCTTTATTTTTCTTAATAGTGAGAATAGAACTTATTGCGGCAATAGCGTTTTCGGCTTCTTTTGAAAGCGGGTTGAAATTTTTGAAATATTGAAAGAGTGCGTCCATCCTTTAATTTAATCTACATTTGTACATAACCTTTTCCGATGTATTCGCAAGTTATCAATTATATTAAACAAAGGGTTGAAATAAGCCAGGAAGAAATTGAGGCTACCCTCAAATACAGCAACTTTACGCAATATGCTAAAGGAGATTATATTCTCAGAGCCGGGGAATACTGCTGGTTTATCGGCTTTTTAAACAAAGGTTTTATTATTACAACTACCGTTGACGATACTGGCAATGAGAGAGCCGCTGAGTTTAAACATGAGGGGTGTTTTTTTACATACACTGAAGGACTTGCAGGTGATAACCTGTCACATAAAAATATTATAGCCATTGAAGATTGTGAAGCACTAATGTTGAAAAAAGAATACCTGCCTTTAATCTTTAAGACTAATCCAAAATTTGAAACCTTATTCAGCCAAATACTCGCTGAAGAATTACGAATCGTTTTACTTAACGAACAAAACAATAAGACGCTAAGTGTTGAAGAACGATACCTTGCTCTTGAAGATACTTATCCGGGTGCTTTGCAAAGAATACCTGTAAAATATATAGCTGGTTATCTTGGTATTGAAGCACCCAGCCTCAGCCGCTTGCGGGGTAGGTTAGCAGGAAAATAACCCGGGTTATTTTTTTAGTCTTCCATAGTCCATAGTTTTGAGTAATAAAATTCAGCATAATGAAATGGGATCGGTTTATATGGCTATTACTGGATAATGCAGTTAAGTATTTTTTTATTTCCCTGCCTTTCTTTTTAGTGTTCTATGTTTTCTTCAAAAAAAAGTTTTCCTATAAAAAGATACAGGCGAAATTTCCGAAATTAAAAGACTATGCCCGTGAATTGGGTTTCTCCGTCCTTTCTATAATGATCTTTTCGGTGCCTCCGCTCCTTATGCTTTACAGCGATACTATCAGGCCTCACACTACTTTTTATACCTCCATTGCTCAACACGGCACGCCATATTTTATACTCGCCTTTCCTTTAATGCTTTTAATGCACGACACTTATTTTTATTGGGCACATCGTTTAATGCACCATCCCTGGTTATTTAAAATGTTTCACCTCGTACATCATAAATCTACCAACCCATCCCCATGGGCAGCTTATGCGTTTCATCCGTTTGAAGCGATTGTGGAGTCACTTATCTTCGTTATTTTCCTGCTTACCATACCTATTCATCCTATCCACTTAATGACCTTCTTTGTATTCAGCCTTGTTTATAATGTATACGGGCATTTAGGCTTTGAAATTTACCCCAAAGGCTTTAACAAACATTGGTTTGGAAAATGGATGAATACTTCTGTAAGCCATAACCTGCACCATCAATATTTTAAAGGCAATTACGGTTTGTACTTCACAATATGGGACAGGATGATGGGAACCCTGCGACCGGACTATGACACTTCATTTGAAAACCTAAAACTGAGAAAGAAAACTCTCATTGAAAATTAGGATATGAAAAAAGTAATAGTATTTATTTTTGTTGCAACTTCTTTGTTTTCTTTTACGATACAAGCACAAAATAAAGCTGATGACATTATTGGCGTATGGCTAACCAATGGTAAAGCACCTGCTAAAATTCAAATATATAAATCGGGTGAAAAATTCTATGGAAAAATTATCTGGCTAAAAAATGCTACCGAAAATGGAAAGCAAAAATCGGATAGCAATAACCCTGACAAAACGAAAAAGAATAATCCTATACTGGGGCTTGTTTTGCTGAGTGATTTTAAATTTGATGGAGATGACAAATGGGACGAAGGCGAAATTTACGATCCTGAAAGCGGTAAGACTTACAGTTCCTATTTATCATTAAAAGACAACAATATCCTTAAAGTAAGAGGTTATGTTGGCATTTCTTTATTTGGCAGAACCGAAACCTGGACAAGAGAGAATTAATTTAAATGTACTTTAAGAAATCAGTTTGCAAATATTTATATCTGCAAACTGATTCTAAAAAAGCTATGGTACAGTTATTATCTACAATTTCATCCGCTGTATCCTCACCGCATTTAAAATTGCTAATAAAGCCACGCCAACATCAGCAATAACAGCTTCCCATAAAGTAGCAATACCACCGGCTCCAAGCACCAATACAATTACTTTTATAACCATTGCAATGGTTATGTTCTGCCAAACAATCTGTCTGGTTATTTTTCCGATTTTTATTGCTGTAACAATCTTAGATGGCTGGTCATTTTGGATAACAATATCTGCAGTCTCAATGGTAGCATCACTTCCCAAACCTCCCATTGCAATACCGGCATCTGCCAATGCCACAACAGGTGCATCATTTACGCCATCACCTATAAAGGCAATGTGCATTCCATCAGTTTTTAATGCCTGTACTTTTTCTACTTTTCCTTCAGGCAATAAATCACCATAAGCATTATCTATGTTTAATGCCCGTGCCACTTTTGAAACAACCGCCTGCTTATCCCCGGATAACATTACCGTCTTAATATTCAGTTTATGCATTTCATCAATGGCCTGTTTTGCATCTTCTTTTATTTCATCGGCAATAGTTATATAACCGATGTATTTATCAGTAACCGCAATCACCACAACCGTATCAACCAGATTATCAATTTCAGCAGGATATTCAATATTGTATTTCTTCAATAATTTTACGTTCCCTGCTAATACGTTCTTTCCATCAACTATGCCTTTTAAACCATGCCCGGATATTTCTTCAACACCTTCTGCTTTTAAATTTTTAGTAGCATCACCAGCGTATTCAACCACCGCTTTTGCAATTGGGTGAGTTGAGTTACTTTCTATAGCTGCCGTTAGTTTAATCAGTTCATCTTTGTCAATATCTTTTGTCACAACATCCTGTACCTTAAAAACTCCTTTGGTGAGTGTACCGGTTTTATCCATTACAACTACATTCACTTTTGTAATAACATCTAAAAAATTAGAGCCTTTGAAAAGAATGCCATTCTTTGAGGCCAATCCTATTCCTCCAAAATAACCTAAGGGAATAGATACCACCAAAGCACAAGGACAACTGATTACTAAAAATACTAATGCCCTGTAAAACCATGTATGGAAAACATAATCTGCTACAAAGAAATAGGGCACTAAACAAACAGCTACAGCCAATGCAAAAACAATCGGCGTATAAATTTTAGCAAAGCGGCTTATAAATAATTGTGTTTGTGATTTTCTTGCTGTGGCATCCTGCACCATTTCCAATATCTTACTCAGCTTGCTATCTTTAAAAAGCGATTTGACCTTTATTTCTGAAACCTTATCCAGATTTATCATACCTGCCAATACCTGTTCGCCTTTACGTTTTGTATCAGGCTTGCTTTCGCCAGTTAAGGCTGCGGTATTAAAAGTTGCAGATTCTGAATTTAATTCTCCATCCAAAGCAACCTTCTCCCCTGCCTTAACCTGTATTACTTCATCAATCTGAATTTCATTGGGATGTATCACTTCAGTATTGCCATTTCGTAATACTGTTACTTCATCAGGACGAATATCTAACAATGCTTTAATACTTCTTTTTGCTTTATTCACCGCCGAATCCTGGAACCATTCGCCAATAGAATAGAAAACCATTACCGCTACGCCTTCACTATAAGAACCAATAGCAAATGCACCAATGGTTGCCACACTCATTAGGAAAAATTCATTGAAAAAATCAAATCTTTTTGCTTTGCGCCATGCAAGGTCTAAAACACTATAACCAGCAAGTAAATATGCTGCTACATAAATAATAAGATCTACCGGAAATACTGGTGTATACTTAAAGCCAAATTCCAAAGTAAGCATCACAGCCAAAATTGCAAGTGATGAAAGTAATGGAATATGTGACTTCCATCCGCTATTATCGTCTCCACCATGATCGTGTCCATCATTTTCGTCATGTTCGTCTTCATCATCGTGATTATGACCATCGCCTTCCTTATGTTCATGTTCTTTAGCCTTACCAGAAGTAGCAGCTATTCTTTTTGTTGTATCTTTTTCGTCCGTTTCGCAACAATCTTTTGCCATATAAAAATTATTTTTATGAAATAAAAAATGATATAATACCTGTTATTACTAAAGTCCACCCGGTAATTATTCCGGACTTATGTTCCAATGTGTGCCAATTCAATTTTAGTACACCCTTATATGCAAGCCTTACCCACAACACCATTCCCGAAACTGATATAGTGAGGTATAAAGCCGCAATACTCAAAACAGCCAATAAGCCATGAGCACCTGCTAAAAGAAAATAAGCTTCTATTTCCATACAGGGTGATAGGAACATAGCTACTACCAATGCCAGTATGATTTTGTTTTTAGGAAGTGCGGCTTCAGGCGTTTTATGCAGATGAAAATGTTTATGCCGGTGATGCTGATAAATAAAGAATGCTCCCAACAATACTAAAACTGCTGGTGCAATAAAATGGGTAAAATATTCAATTTTATTTGCAAGCTGTAAACCCAACAATCCTAAAACAATACCTATCACAACTGTACTTAAAGCATGCGCCAATCCTGAAATGAAAGTTACTTTGGTTACTTCCTGCAAAGTCCAGTTATCTTTTTTTCCAATGGCCAATACGGGCAGCCAGTGATTGGGTATCACTGCATGCAAGAGGCTTAATAAAAGGCTACCTATAAAGATGCTGTACATTGCGATTATTGGTAAGTTTTAAATTATATAAAAAGGTTGCGAAAACATTTCAGTTACTTTCATTATCTTGATTACTATAGCGGTTTCGGAACAACAATAAAGCCATTATGGCAAGTACCAATGTAATAATACCTCCGTACAGAAAATCTTCACCTTGAAAACCGGCACCTAAAAACCCTGCAAGCGGATAAGCAATGGCCCACCACAAATGCGAAAATGCAAAGTGTGAGCCATATACCTTCCCCTGGTCTTGTGAAGCAATATTTTCAGCTATTAAAGTTTCTGATGGCATTTCTGCAAGGCTTTGTCCTAGGCCTGCCAATAACCAAAAAATTATAAGCACGGGGTATGAAACATAGTTGGCAAAACAGATGGATAAACCTAATAATAATGCACCGCTAATTAATGACGCACTTCTTGTTTTTGATTTATCTAAACTACCTAACAGAAATGCGGCAATGGCTGCACCAATTCCAAAGACCGCCATTACCCAACCGTAATATTTATCATCCAGCAGCAAGCCATTTTTTATATGGCTGATGGTATTTACCAAGATCATTGCCCCGGCGATGGCTGAGACAAATTCTATACTTAAGGCAAAGCGTAATACTTTGTTGCCAAACAACAAGCGTATCCCTTTTATTACATCGCCCCATGTGTTTTGCGATTGCTGTGCTTCTAACGAAACACCTTTTTGTAACGCTTGTCCCGGAATAGAAAGAATTAAAAAAGCCGCTATAATAAAAGAAGCTGCATCTAAAAAAAAGATTTGTCTTGCGCCCAGCCAAACCGCTACAACACCTGCTAACGCCGGCCCCAAAACACCCAACAATTGAAATGTGGCCGTTGATAATCCTACAGCCTCTCTGAAATATTTGCCTTCTATTATTTGCGGAATTACGGCACGATAAGTAGGTGTAAAAAATGCATTAAACACATTGAGCAAAAATACCAAGCCGTAAATTTGCCATTCGGCATTAATAAAGGGAAGGCAAGAAATAATTACCATCCTTATAAAATGCGTAACATACAAAACCTTTTTCCTATCTACCTTATCCGCCAACACTCCTGCAAAAGGCGAAAAAATAATAAATGCTGTAACCCTCAGTGTAAGTGCCGTTGCCAAAATTACTGGCGAACGTTCTTTATCGATTTGATATGCCAATAGTGCCAGGCCAACCCATGAAAAGGCATCTCCTAAGAGACTAACTGTTTGCGCAAGGTATAGCTTTGCAAAAATTTTATTTTGTAAGGCTTTGAACGGTTCTAATAGATTCATCTAATGATTTTATTTTCTTGGCACAAATAGTATAATTGAAACGCCTGTAAGTATAATCAAAGCACCAATTATATCATATTTATCTGGCTTAAAATGGTCAACTTTCCATGCCCAAAGAAGTGCCATAACAATAAAAATACCACCATACACCGCATACGCTTTCCCAAATGTAAAAGGCTGCAAAGTCATCACATAACCATACGTTGCAAGAATGATTGCCCCGGCAATTCCATACCAGCCTGGCTTACCATCTTTTAAACAAAGCCATACCAAATAACCGCCGCCAATTTCGCAGAAACCTGCCAACACATAAAACAATACTGATTTGATCGCTTCCATCTTTATTTGATTTCGTAAATAAAAAAGGTTGCAGATATTTTTATCCGCAACCTTTTACAATAAAATTTTTATTATTATTTGCTATACAAATGCAGGAGCCATCCCTAAAATGGAAGCAATCATTAATACGCATTTCCAGCAATTGAGTCTGCTCATTTTTATTTGTTTTAGAGCTGTAAAGATACATACTACTTCTTTTTAGTATTGTTAATTATTTCAGCAAGATCTGCTGCTATTTCCATGGGTAACAAAGGCGGCACATTGGCACCTCCTGTATTACCGACAGGAATATTTCCTACAAAAGATTTAACACCGCCAAATAATAATCGTGGGATTTGTCCCGTTACTTCTTTCCAGTTTTTTAACCTGATGCCAAACATAAACATTTTCCAATGTACCGCTGTATGCTGTAAAGGATAAGGCTGTCCTAAAACATGCGCCCTTTCCAGGTGCCGCCAGCTTATTATAAAATGACCTTTTTTAAATGATACGACAGCTTTTGTTAATTCATTTTGATAGAATGGTTGTAATGCTTTTGGCATTGTTGTATAAAATTTCATAACAAAATATTATGTGTACATCAATATTTATTCCTTTAGCGAAGGGTAATTAAATGTGTCCCGCCGTATCAAATCCTTTTTTAGCCAGTATATACGTTTCACCAATGTTCAGAATGAATATTTTTACAACTGGTTGCATCATTAAACTGTTGATATTCATTTTTATTCTTCTTCGCCAACGTTGGTCATTTTTGCCGATACAAAAAATGCACCTTTTGTTACAACCTTTGCATCTTTAGGTATTTCACGCAATAATGTAATTTCAGTAAAGCCTACATCTGTTGTTCCTTTAGCTACCGGTATCCTTTCAAAGGTTTTTCCTTTTGCTTCTTCTTGCTTTTCCCCAGGTTTATGCTTGTGAGAATCTTTCGCAGTTAGTTGGGCACTGTCTTTGCCATCGTTTGGATGTTCAGCCTCTGAATGCCCATCTATAAGGACAAAAATATAATCCTTACCATCAATCGTTATAATGGCATCATTCGGTACAGCTGGTACAGTAGATTGTTCCAAACTTATAACAGCAGTCACATTCATTCCATCAATCAACCCTGTTTTAACACCCTGTACTTTTGCATGAACTGTCACTGCTTTACTTTCTCCTTCAAAAGACGAACCCAAAGAGTATATCTGGGCATCATACTCTTTAACCGGATTATTAGTAACTGTAAAATGTATCGTTTGGTTATTTTTTAATTTAGGTAAATCTTTTTCGTACACAAATAAGTCAAGGTGCAACTGGCTGTTATCTAATATTTCGGCAACTGCTGTTGTAACATCAACATAGCTTCCCATTTTAACCATTACATTACTTACCACACCGCTAATAGGACTATGAATGGACAATACCGAAATCAGTTTTCCATTTTGTAAAGAAGCAGGATTGATACCCATTAATTGAATCTGCTGTGCATAGGTAGATTTTGCTGTTCTTAAAGTCCTTAATTCTGTTTCTGCAGACTGCAGGTTTTTTAATGCCCCTGCATTACCTGCGTTCAATTCTTTTTGTCTTTTTACTTCTAACTCTGCCAACGTGATTTTTGTATTCACATTCAGGTATTCACTTTGCGCCTGAATAAATTCCGGATTGGCAATAGTAGCAATTGTTTGCCCTTTTGAAACATAATTGCCCGGTTGTACCAGCAAAGATTTAATAACGCCGCTGTATACCGAACTAACGCTGGCTTTGTTTTGATTGGGAACTTTCAATACTCCGTTTGCTTTAATGGAAGCGGTTAATTGCTTTTGTTCAATAGCGCCCAATTCCACACCGATACTTTTTATCTGATCTTCTGTAAGTGTTGCCGTATTGCTATTTTCATGTTCTTCTTTTTTTTCCTCATCAGGTTTAACTGCAGGGGATTTTTCTGTTTCAGCACTGGAATTTTTGCTTCCACAGGAAACAAAAAAAACAAGACTTGTGAAAATTATTATTGTAATTAAAAACTTTGTCATCTTTTTATTTTTATTGATTGATGTAATAATTGTATAGAATCACAGATTGATTATAAGCATTCAGGTGCTCCAGATAATTTTTTTGAATTTCAATTGCTTGTGTAAGAAACTGTGACAGCTCGGCAAAACTAATTTGGCCAGACCGATACGCTAACGATGCGGCCTTTATAATTTCGTCTGCCTGTTTCAATCCTGCTGATTCATAAAAACTCAGCATACTCCTGTTTCTTAACACCTCCTGCTGCCTTTGTATTTGCTGTGTATTCAGCACCTGCTTGTTATAATCATATTGCTTTTGCTGTACTGCCATCTCTGCCTGCGCCACTTTCACTTTATTGCGGTAAGCATTGCCGCCAAACAGTGGAAAAGCAGCCGCTACTGAAAAGCCGGTATAAGGATCCTTTACGCCATACAAGCGCTGGCTAAAAAAACGTCCCGAGAACTCAGGTTTATTTTCGTTTTTTATCACCCCGATTCCGGCATTTGCAATTTTGATATTTTGTGATTGCAGGGCTAATAATGGATGAGTACTATCGCTTACTACACCAGGCACAGGTAATTTCTCCAAAGGCATCATCAGGGGTAGCATCGGTTCCTGTGTATTGAGCAACTGCATTAATACCTGCTGCTGAATCTGCACATCGTTACCAATTTGCTGCAGTAATGCCTGTAACTCTTTCATCCTTACGTTAGCTGAAATACTATCTAATCCCGGGCTATCTCCCGTTTTTACTTTTAAGATGGCTGCATCATTCAATGATTTATAAACGCTATCAAGCCTTGCAAATAATTTTTGTTTATCCTGCAAGTACCAAAGCTGGTAATAAATAGTGCGAACATCTTTTTTTATATCGATGTCAATAGCAGCGGCATTGGCCTGGTAATATTTCAATTGCTCACCGTAAAGATTTTTCTGCGCTTTGTATAAACCCGGCCATGCAATACTTTGTGATACACCAATTTTTAAAATGCCTTTATTGTCACTTGGCCTCAAATCTTCATTCTCTGCAAACACGCCTGTTTTTGGCAATGCGGTTGCAGTATTTATTTGTGCTTTACCTCTTTCAATCTGCTGTTTATTTATATCATACAACAGGTTACTTTTAGCCATTGCAATTACTTCGCTTACACTTACCCGCTTTACACCTGATTGTTGTGCCTGCAAACTATTGGATGATATAAGCAAAATAACCCCTGCTATAGTTGTTGCTACAGGTTTAATTTTTAATTTATCTTTTTTTGAAAAGATGAGGTACAAACAAGGCAGTACGACCAATGTTAATAGTGTAGCCGTTATCAACCCACCAATTACTACAGTGGCCAAAGGCTTTTGTACTTCAGCACCTGCACCACTTGATAAAGCCATAGGAATAAAACCTAATGCTGCTACAGAAGCCGTCATTAAAACTGGGCGTAACCTGATTTTTGTTCCTTCAATCACTCTTTGCATAATATCTTTCATACCATCCTTTTCTAACTGATTAAAAGTGCTTATTAAAACAATACCGTTTAAAACAGCCACGCCAAACAAGGCAATGAAACCAACACCCGCCGAAATACTGAATGGCATTCCCCTCAGTAATAAAGCAATCACTCCTCCTATTGCACTCATTGGTATCGCAGTAAAAATCAATGCAGCATCTTTTATAGAATTGAAAGTAAAGTAGAGCATAAAGAAAATAAGTGCTAATGCCAATGGCACAACAATCATCAGCCTGGCAGACGCCTGTTGGAGGTTTTCAAAAGTACCGCCATAGGTATAATAATAACCCGCTGGTAATTTTACCTTTTCATTCAATTTTTGCTGCGCTTCTTTTACTACACTGGATACATCACGGCCACTTACATTAAAGCTTACATAGATCCTCCTTTTACCAGACTCCCGGCTGATTTGTGCCGGGCCTGTTTTAAAGGAAACTGTTGCCACCTGCGATAGAGGGATCTGGTTACCATTGCTAAGCGGCACAAATAATTCACTTACATCATCCAGATTGGTACGGTGTGCACTATCTAAGCGCAACACTAAATCAAACTTTCTTTCATTCTCAAATACTACACCTGCTTCCTCTCCGGCAAATGCAGTGCTGATTACATGATTGATGTCTTCGATATTTAACCCATAACCTGCCAGTTTTGCCCGGTCGTATTCAATAGTAATTTGCGGCAAGCCATCCACCCTTTCCACCTGTGGCTGGGTAATGCCGTTGATGGGGCCTATAACTTTAGCTACTTTACCGGCATAGGCAACAAGTGTATCTAAATTTTCACCAAATATTTTAATGGCCACATCCTGTCGTATGCCCGTCATCAACTCATTAAAGCGCATTTGTATTGGCTGGCTCGGTTCTGCAATCACACCAGGTATAGTGGATAGTTTATCCCTCATCATATCAGCCAGTTCATTAAAATCACCGGTTGTCGTCCATTCCTTTTTAGGTTTCATGATCACCATTAAATCAGATGCTTCAGGAGGCATCGGGTCGGTGGCAATATCTGCTGCACCGGTTTTACCGATCACCATTTTCACTTCCGGAAATTTCCTCAACATCCGTTCTGCCATCATTACTGTTTCTGTTGTTTGCGATAAAGATGATCCCTGTGGCAGTACAAACTCAATAGCATAATCACCTTCTTCCAGTGTGGGAATGAACTCCCCTCCCATATTTTTAAAAATAAAAACGGATATGACTAATAAGCCAACAGCTATACCTACTACAGCATACTTTATCTTAACAGCACCTCTTAAAAGCGGAGCATACCCACGTTGAAAGAAGTCCATCATTTTGTCGGAAAAATTCTTTTTATGTTTAGTATTTTTTGAGAGAAACATTGCGCTCATTACAGGTATGTAAGTAAGCGACAATAACAAGGCACCAAGAATTGCAAAAGCTACTGTTTCAGCCATAGGGCGAAACATTTTCCCTTCCACACCCTGCAATGAAAGAATGGGTAAATAAACAATCAGTATAATGATTTGCCCGAATGCTGCCGAACTCATCATTTTCTTTGCACTGCCTTCCACCGCTTCATCCATCTGCCCCTGTGTAAGTTTACCTGTTAATCTTTGAGTGCCAAGATAATGCAGTGTAGCTTCAACAATAATTACTGCACCATCTACAATCAATCCAAAATCAATGGCTCCCAAACTCATCAGGTTGGCACTTACACCAAACAAATTCATGAGTGCCAATGCAAATAATAAAGATAAAGGGATCGCTGATGCCACTATTAAGCCTGCCCGAAGATTTCCTAAAAATAATACCAGCACCAGTATTACAATTAATGCGCCTTCAACCAGGTTGGTCTTAACGGTATTAATGGCACGGTCAATTAAATTGGTACGATCTAAAAAGGCTTCTATCTCCACATCTTCCGGTAATGATTTTTTTATCGTTTCCATTCTTTCTTTTACCAGTTTTACTACCGAGGCACTATTGGCTCCTTTCATCATTAAAACAATCCCGCCTACTACTTCCTTTTCTCCGTTATAAGTCATGGCGCCGTATCGTGGCGGCGAACCAAATTGTACGGTAGCAACATCTTTTACCAATACAGGTACATCACTTTGTTTTTTGATGACAATATTTTCGATATCGGCAAAAGTTTTTACCAGGCCTACCCCACGAATAAAATAAGCGTTGGGTTTCCGGTCAATATATGCGCCACCTGTATTCTCATTATTTTTCTCAAGGGCGGTAAAAATTTCCGGTATAGTTACATTCATAGCTTTTAACCTGTCGGGGCTTACGGCTACTTCATATTGTTTATTGATGCCTCCAAATCCCGTTACTTCTGCTACACCGGCAATACCAGTTAACTGACGCCCAACTATCCAATCCTGCATAGTACGTAAATCCATTGCGGAATACTTTTGTTCACTTCCTTTTTTGGGATGAATCACATACTGGTATATTTCACCAAGCCCGGTTGTAACGGGCCCCAGCTCCGGATTTCCCATTCCTTTGGGTATTTGCTCTACCGCTTCCTTTAACTTTTCTCCAATAAGCTGCCTGGCGAAATAGATATTTATATCCTCTTTAAACACCACGGTAATAACGCTCAGTCCGAAACGGGAAAAAGAACGCATTTCTTCAATACCCTGAATATTGGATAAGGACCTTTCCACGGGATAAGTAATAAATTGTTCTACTTCCTGGGCAGCCAGCGTGGGAGCACGGGTAATTACCTGTACCTGGTTATTGGTGACATCAGGTAAAGCATCAACGGGTAGTTTGGTAGCACTCCACACACCCCAAATAATGAGTGCCAGCGTCATTACCCCAATGATGAGTTTATTTTTTATACTGAACTGAATGATTTTATTAAGCATATTATATTTCTATTTGGATAAGTGCCTGTAGAAGTGCATTATTCTTTCTGCAATACCTGCTAAAAGAATAGCACAACCCAAGGCTATTACAATGATTTTAATTACTCGGATCCATAAAGGTTGTTTAACCATTTTAGATCTCTTTTTTGTTGCCATTTTTTTAAAATGGATAATAAATGAAGAATGCTTCAAATGCCATTTGAGGGCAGTGCAGCAGATTCAATACAAGAGTAAAATAATTATGCTATTTTGGGCGGTTGCCAAATAGAGAAGGATATCTTTGAATAAAAAGAAGGTTTAAAACCAGCGTACTGTTTTTCCTGATTTAAAGGCTTATGCAAATAGTTAATTGCCTGTACATGGTAAGTTGCCGATGCAGCGCAGCAGGAGCAACTGCAAAATGGAGAACAGTCATCACTTTCATTCGGGCTATGCTGGTTATCAGATTTTGAAATTACTGATTTCGTTGTATTGTCAAACGCTTCACTTCCATCTGTACATGGCAATATACTTAAGACCAATACAGTAAATGCCATTATGAAAGCGAAAATTTTCATTATTGCGAAAATAGTGGGTTATTTTACAATTTTCATAAAAACCTATGTATTAAAATGGCACATTGTTGCAAAAATAGCCCACTATTCGACTTTTTACCGATATCGAAAGCTATCCGGTCTCCATTTTTGAATTTAAAAACGTGGGTCCAGGGTATTAAACCTCCAGCAATCTCCATGGTAAGCAAAAAATCACAGCATTAGTCCCGAACTGCATTTTCAGTTTTACAATCACAACCAGCGTCGCAACTTGTTGTACAGGATTTTGCCTTCTTTCGTTTATTGTATAAGGCATACAAAAAGAAGAATGCAGCAAGCCCTAAGGCAAGTATACCTATCTTTTCCAGGTAAAAAGAAAGAGCAGTTAATGAAGCTATACCTATGGCTGTTCCTATTATGGGTAATGCACAGCATAAGCCGCAAAGGACTATACCTGCCCAGCCCAATCTTTTGTACCATTTGTTATTTGTCTTTTCCATTTTCAAAGTCTTTAAAATTATTTTACTAAATGATCTATTCCGAAAGATTTGAAAGCATTCCGCATTTCATCTTTAACATTCTTTGAACCGTACACTTGTAAATGGGTTGCTCCATTATTAGGATCAAAAACCAAAGCCCAGGTAAACCCTGAACAACAGCTTCTTTCAAAATTCACCATTTCAACAAGTTGTAATGAAAACTCTTTGGGTTCATTAAATACAATATCATAATCGGTTTTAAGCAGTGTGATGGCTTTTGCTTTACTGAAAATTGTTTTGCTTAATGTGTCGCTGCGTTCTGCAAACTCATTTTCATTAAGGCTGCATGAAGGAAGTGTTTTTGTTGTTGATGCGCCAGCGGAGCAATCTTTGCTACATGAGGTTTTACCACAATGGCTACAGCTTGCCGCTTTACTTTTTTCCTGAGTTTTCGCTTTTCCTGATTGAGCATTGCTACATGAGCAAAAGCCTGTAAGTCCGAGTGCCATTAGCATAATTTTAAATGTTGTTGTTTTCATTTTACTTTATTTAATGTTTATGTTTGCAAACATAAACAGTGGAGTATAGTCAACGGTCAAGTACTTTTTTAAAAAAACTTCAAAAATTATGTTAATAGGTCAATTAGTAAAGGAAACGGGGTTGTCAAAAGACACCATTCGTTTTTATGAAAAGCACGGCTTAATAAGTGTAAGCCGAAAAGAACGCCGGGAAAATAACTATAAGGAGTATTCAGACGATGTATTGCAAAGGCTGCTTACGATAAAACGTTTAAAGAATTTTGGTTTTACCTTGAATGAGATTGCTGACCTTCTCGACATGATTGAAGTAAACGAAGCTTCCTGCAAAAACGTATCGCATAAAATTTCTGAAAAAGTTACGCTATTGGATGAAAAGATCCGGGAACTGATTGCTATCAGAACAATGCTCATAAATGGTGTAAGCAAATGTGTTGATGGTTGCAGCCCCGGACAACTGGATGAGAATTGTCCGATTTTAGTGTCAGATGACTTCTATTTGACGAATTAAATACCTTCTGAAGCTGTCACATGCAAACATTAATTTATGGTTGTTAATAAATTAATTATTAATTGAGACTTTCAATTTTGTATCCAGCCTCCTGAACTGTCTTTATAATTTCTGCCTCAGTAATATTACCCTGCTTTGAAACAGTTAATATTTTTTCAGGATTTTGGGTATCCACTGACCAATTATCCTGCCCGGCAGTTTTATTTAAAGAGGCAGTGACATTGGCTACACATCCTGAACATTTGATTGTTGTTTTAAATTTTAAAGTTTCCATGTTGCTTATTTTTATATTGTAAAATTAATTCAGTTGGTGACCGTAAGTGTTATATATCAAGCCTGACTTTTTATAAAATTATTGTATCTAACAGAATAGAGAATTAGTTAATAACAATATCAGCTAAAGTTTTAAATATTTTAACCGTAAGCTATTACTTACTACACTTACACTGCTCAATGCCATTGCGGCTCCGGCAATCATCGGGTCTAATAGAAATCCATTAACAGGATATAATACACCTGCAGCAATTGGAATTCCAATAAGGTTATAGATGAATGCCCAGAACAAATTTTGCTTAATTGTTTTTACGGTTCTTGCAGAAAGCATTAAAGCTTTGGAAATACTATTAAGATCAGAAGTAATCAAGGTCATCTTTGCAACATCCATCGCAATATCGCTTCCCTTGCCCATTGCAATACTAACATCAGCCTGTGCCAGTGCGTGGCTATCGTTAATGCCATCTCCAACCATTGCCACCACTTTTCCTTTTTGCTGTAAAGCTTTTACAAAGGCGGCTTTATCTGCGGGCAATACTTCTGCCTGAAAGTTTTTCAATCCCACTTCTTCAGCTATTGCTGCAGCTGTTTGCTGATTATCCCCGGTGAGCATATACACTTCAATTCCCTGCTGTTGCAAATTTTGTATAGCAGCTTTAGAAGTTGATTTTATTTTATCAGCAATGGCCACAATAGCCACTATTTTATTATTTTCTGCAAAAGCAACAACAGTTTTTGCCTGCTGTTGCAGTAATACAATTTTGCTTACTAATTCCTCTCCCGGGATAATCCCTTCATCAAATAATAATTTTGCATTACCCACCAGGTAATATTTATCATTATAAGTTGCACTAACGCCTTTACCGGTGATGCTTTCAATTTTATTCAGTACAACCGGCAATACAATTTCTTCATGTAAATACTTAACCAGGGCTTCAGCCAAAGGATGTTCAGATTGCATTTCAATTGCGAGAAGAATAGATTTTAATTTTGCAGTATTTACTGCATCTGCAAAAATCAAATCGGTAACCACGGGCTTACCTTCAGTAATAGTTCCCGTCTTATCCAATACCATTGTATTTACTTTATGCGCCAGTTCCAGGCTTTCTGCGTCTTTAATCAGGATATTATTTTCGGCGCCTTTACCTACTCCTACCATGATTGCTGTTGGTGTTGCCAATCCGAGGGCACAAGGACACGCAATAACCAATACAGTAACCGATGTAAGCAATGCGTGGGTAAAAGCATTATCCGCACCAAATACCATCCATATTGCAAAAGTGAGTACTGCTATTCCGATTACAACAGGAACAAAGATGCCTGCAATCTTATCTACCAGTTTTTGAACGGGTGCTTTACTGCCTTGTGCCTCCTGCACCATTTTAATAATCTGTGATAATAAAGTTTCGGCCCCTACCTTTTCAGCTTTAAACTGGAAGCTCCCCTTTTGATTGATAGTGCCTGCGTAAACTTTTTCGTTGGCTATCTTTTCAACGGCAAGCGGTTCGCCAGTTATCATACTTTCATTTACAAAGGATTCTCCTTTAACAACCACTCCATCCACCGCAATTTTTTCTCCAGGCTTTACAAGTAATACATCATTCACTTTAACCTGGCCTATTGTTATTTCCTCGGTTTGATTATCCTCCAATATCCGAATGACTGTTTTAGGTTGCAGTCCCATTAATTTTTTAATTGCAGATGATGTATTGGATTTCGCTTTTTCTTCCAATAGTTTACCCAGAGAAATAAAGGCAACTACTACAGCAGCAGCTTCAAAATACACATGAGCGTGCAGCCCTCTTGCATGCCAGAATGCAGGAAAAAATGTATTGAAGACACTAAACAGGTAAGCGATACCGGTACTAAGTGCTACCAGCGTATCCATATTAGCCTTGCGGTATTTGGCTTGCTTAAATGCATTGATAAAAAAGCTTCGGCCAAAATAAAATACCACAGGCGTAGCCAATGCCATCATAATATAATTACCATAGGGCATATTCATAAAAAACATCCCGATGATCACAATAGGCAAGGATAATAAGGAAGACCAAATCGTACGGTTTTTAATAGCAGCATAGTGCTTCTCCTGTGCGGCTTCTTTTATTTCCTGTTGATTTTCTTTTTCAATTACAATATCATAACCAATGGAGCGAATGGTAGTCTGAAATATTTCCAGATTTGTTATGGCAGGATCGTATGCCACCCATGCCGATTGATTGGCAAAGTTGACTCCGGCATCTTTTACGCCGTCAACTGATTTTAGCATGGACTCCACACTAACAGCGCAGGAAGCACAGGTCATTTCCAATACAGGAAATGTTTCGTTAATAATGCCGTTTTGATTCGTTTTGTTTTGAACTATTATTTTATCCTCTAACAGGTCGGCTGATTGCATAAAAATATTTTACACAAAGCTACCTTGCTGTAAAGGCTATATTGTTATGTTATTGTGGAAGAGTTGTATATAATTTTAAGCGAATTATCAGTAACCGGCTGCTTATTAAACTCATGTATGCTCAGGTGAAGATTTAAAGTCAGAAAGCAGAAAAACTAACTCTAAATTTTATCGAGTGGTTTGCGGTTGTTTTCCTTTAGCAGCTTAAATTTTGAAGGTGTGAACCCTGTGATTTTTTTAAATTGCTGCGACAGATGCTGCACACTGCTATAACCCAATTTGTAGGAAATTTCACTCAGGTTCATTTCGTCATACATCAACAGTTCTTTAACCTTTTCTATTCTTTGATGAATAACATATTTTTCAATAGTCATCCCTTCCACTGCCGAAAAAAGTGTAGTTAAATAATGATAATCTTTATGCAGTTTTTCTTCCAGCATTACTGAAAGTTTTTTATTAAATTCTTCTTCGTTGTAACCCTGGATAAGAGATATAATTATATTTTTAATCCCCTCAACGAGGGTAGCCTTTTTATCATCCAGTAATTCAAATCCGACATTTTCCAAAGCTTCCTTTAAATGCTGTAATTTAGTTGGAGCAAGTACATGTTTCAACTCTACCTGCCCTAATTGAATCTGCCTGAAATCAATTTTTAACTGATCGAGTTGCTGACGGACCACCAATATACAACGATCACAAACCATATTTTTGATGTAGAGTTGCATCTATAATAATTTATAATTAAAAATCATTCCATTGATTATAACGCTGTGCCTTCGTACTTTTATAATTCCATCTTTATCAGCATATATCATAGTACTAAACAGTGTAGGGACTGGTGTAACCCTATTACTGTATAAGAAGAATATTCCCCTTTCTCAATAAATCACCACGCAAAGTTTTTGCACCTAAATAATAAATATAACCGCCTTGTTGCTATACTCAATTTACTCAAAAGACTAAGCTGTTAATAATGAAGCTGCCATCAATAATTTTCATTTACTGTTCGTTAATGATTGCAGTTTAAATTTCAAAAATTGCTGCATGAATTTGCTTATCATTTTCCCATATACAAATCATTGACTTATCGTTCAGGATTTTTAAAGCTGGTTGACTTCCTTTACCCAGCGTAAGTTTTTGGCCGTTTGAACTTGTTACTGATATTAATCCATTATCAACCCACGCATATACCGGTTTGCCTTTAAAAATCTCAACTGTGCAACCTTTGCCTTGACCAATTTCATTCTCCGGCATGCCTGGCTTTGCGGCATATAGCTTACCCTCCCTTCTCCACACGGTTTCGATAAGACCATTATCACCTATAGCGATACCACCCCCATCCATCGGGCACCCATTTAATTTCCAGTCCCCCTTGCCTAACTTTTCAGCATTCCCGAACGTGTTTCCCCCATCATTGGATTTTATCAGGTACATGTTTCTATTGCCATCTAACCAATTACGGAACATCACATATACGTTGTTCCCCTTTACTACCACCGACGGTTTGCAGCATTGGCAAACTGTAGAATCCGGAGAGGCATAAATTAATTTATTTTTCAACCAGGTCTTGCCACCGTCATCTGTTCTTGCGCCATATATTTTGTTTTGCCTGTTACCTCTCAAATCAAGCCAGACCGAATAATTATATTTTCCATCTCCTCCCAAACTCATCAAATTTTCTTTTGCAACGGTATCTGCGTCATTCACCCTGGCTGTGCTAACCCAATTAGCTTTATCAGCTTTATAATAAGAAAAAATATCTCCATCGGAGTTACAGGCTGTTACAGTCAGCCCTTTTTCTGAACAAGCTATTTGTGGCCCTCTTGTATGAGATGCTGCTAAATGAGGCAATACACCAATTAATGTTGGACGGCTAAAGGTTGTGTCGTTACCGGATAAAGATGTGTACATAATACTGTCACCAGAACCATATACCACATGCATGCCTATCTGATTGTCTTTCGCAAGACTGGGCATTTGTCCATTGGCAATTACAAAGTCTTGCTTTGAATACCTTTTCTTTTCGGTGCATGATACAAATGTGCAAATTGTGAAAGAAAGCAAGAATATAATCTTCATAGGTTTATTTAATAATTGTATTTCCATAGTATCAAAGATAAATTTTATTTGCTGAGGTATCCTTTGACACCCCAACAAATAAATAATGGTCTACATTTTCTTAGCCGGTTTTGATTTTTTTACCAACGTCATTCCACACTTGGGACATTTACCTGGTTTGCTCCTTACCACTTCCGGATGCATGGTGCAAGTATACATTGTTTTTACAGCCTTATGCTGATGACCTTTTGGCGTTTGATTTTTGCCTGTCTGTGCAAAGCTTATTGTAGTTGCAGCAACTACAAAGACGATTGCCATGATTGTCTTTTTCATTTTATTGTATTTTGAATGTTAAGAAATCGATTAGTAGGTTATTGTTATACCTCCACCCAAACCCATATCACTATCGTAATGAGTAGACAATGAAATATACTTTGTTGCGATGTAACGCAAACCAGCCATATATTCTTTATCCGTATTGATCATCATACTGAAACGCAAACGCTTTGTAACCGGCACATCTTCTCTGCCAAACTGAAAACGGAATTTGCCATTGCCATCTACTCTTGCATCGGCAACAAATAACATGGGTAAAGTATAAGCTATACCAGCCACTATAGTTTTACGATTGTTTTTATTACTGGTTTGTCCAAACCAATTTTTTTCTTCGCCACCGAAAATATTTTTAGGCCCGCCTTCTACTTTATAGTGATAATCAAAGCCCACATAAGGATACCACCATTGCATACGCCCTAAATAGCGCCCAATCATTGTTTCACTTTCGTAACCATGCATATCATGATAACCTAAATGCCATAGTGTACTTAATTTCCATCTTGTATTGGCAATCATGGCTTCTCCATCACTACCGTTATTTTCTATACCAATCCTTCCCATTAAATGAAACATCCTGTCATCTGCAAATAATTTTCGTTGTGCCAATTTCGGATTAGGTATTTCTGGGTTAGCAGGCTGGTTTTCATAAGTAAATACCCTGCCCATGCCGCTCATCATGTGGTATAAAATATGACAATGAAAAAACCAATCACCATAAACATTGGCATTAAATTCAATGGTATCTCTTTCCATTGGCATAATGTCAATTATATTTTTCATTGGTGCATATTCACCTTGCCCGTTTAATAATCTAAAATCGTGGCCATGCAAATGCATCGGGTGCCGCATCATACTATTGTTGTATAAAATGATCCTTACATTCTCTCCTTTTTTAATCAGTATCTTATCGCTTTCAGAAACGGTTTTATTATCCAGTGTCCATACGTAGCGATTCATATTTCCGGTAAGATCAAATTTCAACACTTTTAATGGTCCTTCGGGTAATGTTGTTTTCTCAGGTGCTTTTAACATCGTGTAGTTGAGAGAAATTATATCGGAAGTTTCAGCTTCCATATTCATACCCTGCATACTATTGTTATTGGGCATCTGCATGGTATGATTATCAACTTTCTTTTCTTCCTTTTTTGGATTTTCATCACCAGTAATTTCCGGATACATTACGGTATTCATATCCATCACCTGATTTTCCATTTTCATGCCTTCCATTTCAATCATGTTGCCTTTCATGTCCATCATGTCGTTCATCATCTTCATACCGGCAAAATATTTCGGTCGCTTCATTTTAGTAGCGGCTACTTTTTCTCCGCTGCCCAACCATAAGGAAGCATATTTGGTTCTGTCTTCTGGTGTAACTAAAAACTCATAGCTTTTATTTTCGGGAATAGTAACAATTACATCATAGGTTTCAGATACTGCAACAATTAGTCTGTCTACTTCTATTGGTTCTACATCATTACCATCGGTGGCTACCACTGTAATTTTACCTCCGGCATAGGATAGCCAGAAATAATCAGATGCACCACCATTGGCTATACGCAATCTTACTTTATCACCTGCCTTAAATTGCGGCTGTTCATTCTGATTTTTTCCATTCAGTAAAAAATTATCATAATAAACGTCTGTGAGATCCATAGCATTCATCCGCTTCCATTCATTGGTAACTTTAGTTTTAAAATGACCTTGCCTTATAGCTTCAGCATAACTTTGTGTACTTCCTTTTTGTACCGCAAACCAATCAGTAGCTGCATGTAAACTGCGATGTACTTCTTCAGGTTTCATATCTATCCATTCGCTGAGTATAAGAGGAATTGTAGGAATATCTAATTCTTCTCTCTTATTCATAATAAACATGCCATACATACCAATTTGCTCCTGCAAACCTGTGTGGCTATGATACCAATGTGTACCATGCTGAATGATGGGGAATTTGTATAAATATGTACTGTGTGCTTTGATGGGCATTTGTGTAAGATTGGGTACGCCATCAAATTGATTGGGTAAAAATAAGCCGTGCCAATGCAAGGATGTTTCTTCATTCAAATTATTGTGTACATAAATTTCTGCAGTATCACCTTCAGTAAATGTTAGCGTAGGCATTGGTATTTGTCCGTTTACAGCAATAGCTCTTTTTGATTTTTTTCCAAATGTAACTGTAGTATCTGCAATGTATAAATCATAGCGTACTGTATGTGGTGGCGTATTATTTATTATTGTTTTGATAGGTGCGCCTTTTGGTTTTTCCATTTGCTCAATGTTATTCATCTTCATTACAGAGTCTTTCCCCGCCATTTTCATATCATCCATCTTTTTTTCAACAGGTGGAATAATAACATTCGATTTCTCTTTTACTAATTTCATTCCACACTTCGGGCAGTTGCCGGGTTTGGTGGCATGAATTTCAGGATGCATCGGGCATGTATATGTTACTGGCTTTGTGCTGTCTTTAGCCATTTGCATTTCTACTTTTTTCTTCGCTACAGGAGTAGTGGTGGTTACTTTAGCTTTTTCCTTTACCAGCTTCATACCGCACTTTGGGCAATTGCCGGGTTTGGTGGCATGAATTTCCGGATGCATCGGGCAGGTATAGGTTACAGGCTGCTGCTGCGTTTCTTTTTTACTCATATCCATACCTTTCATATCCTGGGAAAACACTAAGGAGCACAGGGGAAGTAACAATACCAGTACAATTATTTTTTTCATCATTAAATATTTTATTTGCAACAATCTTTTTTACGAATAAAGATTGCTTTGAAAATCCTGATCAATATTTGTTTTATTTTTTCCATTACTTACTAATTAGCTGACGACAGGCTATCTGCTATTGCATTCATCCAATTCATTATCATTATTTTTTCTACTTGTAATAGCCTTGCTTTAGGATGCATCAGTTTATAAGAAGCTATGGGCATTTCATCATCTTTAATTTGGTTTGCAATACCTTTTAATTTACTTATTTGCCTTCGGTTTGTATAGCTGGCAAAATCACTGAAATTCAATTTGTCTTTGCCGTTGCTGATATGCCTTGCCATCATCCATGCTACCGGTTGAATATTTGAATACCATGGATAGCTGCTGTTATTGCTATGACAATCGTAACAAGCCTTTTTTAAAATTACCTGTATACTATCAGGCACCGAATAAACCTTTGTAAAATCTGTTGGTAAAACTTTTTCACTATTGTTGTGAGCAGGTTGTATGAACTGCATTGCAATAAATACAATAAGCAAAGTCAATAATATTTTCTTAGCCCTAAGCATTACTATTTGATTGTTTCTTTTACAGTTCCGCAATCAGGCATTTTACTTCCCAGGTATGGGTTTTTTATTTCTTTAACTTCGCTGAGCCATATTGCTCCTTTACCGTCATTTGCCATAGGGCAAAAATCTTTGTATAAAGTTTGACCGCCATTGCCAAAGGTTTTTACCAGGTCTGCAATGTCTTTGCTCATCATTATAAAATGTTCTCTCTGGTGTTCTATTTTACCCCCATTGGCCCCGATATGTTCTGCATGTTCTTTTATATCATCAGCCACATCCATATAGCTTTTCATCTGTTGCTCGGGAATTGTTTTCATATCAACTTTTGCCAATGTTGCAACCATTGCATTACCAGCAGCAGCGGCATCCTGACCATTGTCTTTTGCTAAAGCGTTTTTTAATTGCAGGTAGCCTGCAAGTATTTCTATGGTAGGAAATGCAGCGGTAGAAGTTGCAGTTTGTGAAGTTGTTATATCAGTTGTTTGCTGATGCATTGCCATAGATGTATCGGTATGTATATCGTTTTGTTTTGCATCTGCGGTTTTATCATTGCCACTATTGCAGGCTACCAAGGTTGTGGTTGCAATAGCAACTCCTATGATTATATTTTTCATCTTTTAATTTTTAGTGTGTTATAAAACAGATAACCTCATCCCGCTGCCGGTAAAGGGTACGCAGGAAAAGGCATATTTTTCTTACAATGTTTCTTTAACGCTGCCGCAGGTGAGCATAGCGCTCCCGTAGTAAGGGTTTTTAATTGCCTTACTATCACTAAGCCACGATGCTTTTTTCATGGGGCAATATTGCTGATAAACCGGGTCTGCAGAAAGTTTTACCGTTTTAGCAAGGGCAAATATATTAGTTGATAAAGTGGCAAATTTTTCCCTTTGCAGTTTCAGGTCTTTAGTCTGAGAAATGGCATTGGCATCCGCTAATAAGGCATTACGGCTTTCTTCTTTTACTATTTCTTTATCAATGTCATTTAATGCAGTGACAAATGCTGCTGAACTTGCAGCTGCAGCAGTTGCATTACTGCTAACCAATGCGTCTTTTAAATTATAGTATGAAGTGAGTAATGGTGAAGGCTGAGCCTTAGAAGTTTCCTGTGCAAAACTTTGCTCTACAAGCGCAGTTGCAAATAACGCAACTGAAAATAATATCTTTTTCATTTTAATTTGATTTAGTGTTTAACAAAATAATTACTGGCATGGGAAACCCATGCATAACATTTTTATACATTAAATCATATCTGAAAACGCTGTATGGCTATGCGTATATCGTCGGGCGGAGGATAATAAAGCCTGGCTTTATATTTTGGAGGAAAGGCTTTTGATAAATTATAAATATCAATTCCATGGAAAGTGCTGATTATTGCAACAAACGATGGTAAATCAATCGCAAACTTTGCATTTTGGTTCAGGTTCTTATCTAAGCTTTGAAATTTTTGTACCTCATCATTGCAGCACCCGTCTTTTTCTTTCTTTTCTGATTTATTTTCTTCATGGTGATGGCTGCCAGATTTACTATGATGTTCGTGCTTCTCTCCATTTGCATGAACATGAATTTCGGTTGCTTCTTCATCGTGATGATGAGCTGTATTGAAACCAATATCCAAACCTATAGCACAGGCGAACCCCACGGCTGTATTGAAGGCAAATACCAACAGCAGGAATAATGCTTTTAATTGTATGGTTATCTTTCTTTTCATTAACCTATTCTAAAATTAAGCCTTTTTAGTAAAAAACAGCTTTTCCCGATTATAAAGATAAGACCATCTGCATTCCGGAACTTATACAATTATGGAAAGAAATTATACAATTATGGTAACTCCGAATGCTAAAGAAACAATGACCTTTCTGGTTTTGGAACCAAGCGTTTAACAGGTTATTGTCTTATGCCCTTTTTACTTTCAACATACTTGCGTTAATAGCCACAACAATAGTGCTCACGGTCATTAAAACAGCGCCTGCAGCCGGGCTTAACAGAATACCCTGCTTGTATAATACTCCTGCTGCTAATGGAAGTGCCACCACATTGTAGCCAGTTGCCCAAATTAAATTCTGAATCATTTTACGATAGGTGGCTTTGCCAAATAAAATCAAACTCACAATATCTTTTGGATTACTGTTTACCAAAACTATCCCGGCGGTTTCAGCTGCTATATCACTTCCGCTCCCGACTGCAATACCCACATCTGCAATGGCTAGAGCCGGTGCATCATTTACCCCATCCCCTGTCATAGCAACGAATTCCCCTTTGCTTTGCAACTCCTTAATTTTCTCTAATTTTTGATGGGGCAATACTTCGGCAATAAAACTATCCATGCCTAAAGTTTCACTTACACTTTTGGCCACTTTATTATTATCACCAGTCAGCAATATAGATTTGATCTTGTTTTCCTTTAAGGTTTTGATAGCACCTGCGGATTCAGGCCTGATTTCATCAGACAATGCAATGTATCCTGCCAATTCAGTATTGTTAAGTACAAATACAACTGTTTCTGTGTCATTAGCAGTAAAGCCTTCGGGCAATGCCATATTATTTTCCTTTAAATAACCTGGACTTACCACTAATATTTTCTTACCCTCTATGGAGGCTTCCACCCCTTTTCCTGTAATGGCATTAAAATTTTCTGTATCAGGAACAGTGATAGCTAAATCTTTTGCCTTTTGCAGGATGCCGGTAGCGATAGGATGTTCTGATTTCTGCTCCAGTCCTGCTGCTAAACGAATGATTTCATTTTCATTCATTTCCTTTTTCAGGGGAACAATTTTTGACACTTCAAATTTACCCACGGTAAGTGTACCTGTTTTATCAAATACAATCGTGGTTATTTTTCTTGCATTTTCAAAGGCTGTTCTGCTCTTAATCAATAACCCATTTTTTGCCGATAAAGCGGTTGATTTTGCTACCACCAGCGGTACAGCTAACCCTAAAGCATGGGGGCAACAAATAACAATAACCGTGACCATTCTTTCCATAGCGAAGGCAAGAGATTGTCCGGTTAAATACCAAACTAAAAATGTGGCAATACCAGAAACCAATGCAATTATTGTTAACCATTTGGCAGCAGTATCTGCCAGTAACTGAGTTTTAGATTTTGATTTCTGGGCATCATTCACCAGCTTTACCACCTGAGAGAGATAGGAATCTTTGGCGGCATGTGATACGGTAACTTTAATGGAGCCGTTGCCATTAATTGCACCGGCAATTACTTTATCTCCTTTAACTTTTTGTACCGGCTTTGATTCACCTGTAAGCATTGATTCATTCAGGTAACTTTCACCTTCTAAAATTATCCCATCCGCTGCCACTTTTTCGCCGGGCTTAACAAGAATTATATCGTTCTCTTTTAACGTATCGGTATTTACATCATGCACCATGTCGGGCATCACCATGTGTGCATCTGCAGGCATTAACTGTACTAATAACTCCAATTCTTTGGATGCACCGGCAACTGATTTCATTTCTATCCAATGGCCTAACAACATAATGAGAATCAGCGTTGTCAGTTCCCAGAAAAAGTCCATTCCTTCTAACCCAAATACAATTGCAACACTGTATATGTATGCAACGGAAATGGCAAAGCCAATCAAAAACATCATGCCGGGATTCTTTGCTTTTACTTCATCCACCAGTCCTTTTAAAAATGGAAAACCACCGTAAACAAATACGATGGTTGACAAAGCAAATAAGATATATTTTGAACCTGTAAATTGCCAGTCAACACCCATAAAATGTTGTATCATTTCTGATAACAACATAATAGGAATGGTCAAAACAAGCACTACATAAAACCGCTTTCGGAAATCTGCAATCATACTGTTATGATCATGGCCTTCATGGCCCATTGGAGGGTTGGCACCATGATGGTCATGCACATTATTTTTAGCGTCCGGTTTGATTAAAACCAAAGTCATTCCGCAAATAGGGCAATTGCCCGGTTTATCCTGCACAATCTGCGAATGCATGGGACAGGTGTATTGTTGTTCTTTATGTTGATGCTCCATCATTATATTTTTAATTACACAAAATGCCTTACTGCGGCTTGCGAAAACCAAAATTAATACACAGTAACATCCTTTTATGTTACTTTCTTCGCCGGGAAATGGCAAGCCAACCGACTACGACAATTACCAGAACTATAGAAATCCACCAACCCGCATGCATTCCCCAAAAATAGTAATGGTTATTACCACGCATCATAACTTTAATTTAAAGATTAATTATTTAATGCTTCATTTTGTGGTCCATTGTTTTCATGGTATCCATGCCGTCCATTTTATTCATGTTCATACTTCCCCCTTCCATCTTGTGCATCATATCCATCATTTTAGGATCTTTCATCATCATTTTGCACATCCCTGACATCATACCGGTATCCTTTTTACATGCTTCCATCATGGCATTCATCATGTCTGGATTATCTTTCATCATTGACATGTGATCCTGCATCATGGCCATTCCGTTGCTACTTGTCATCATTGCAGTCATCATTTCTTTAGCCATAATACTGTTGTTAGCAATACTATCCATGATTTGTTTTCTTGTATCCTCTTTTGAAAGAATTTGACTAACGTCAGTATTGGATTGACAGGATGCAAACAACCCAATAAATGCCAGCAACAGGGTGATTTTTTGAAGTCTTTTCATGATTTTTATTTTTGATGATGTTTACTGATAAATTAAAAATTGTAAATAGTTCAGATACTTTAAAATTGCATCAATTTACTTCATCAGGTGTTACACAATTAACAAAATCACTTGCATCATTCACACATTATAATGGCCTGAATTCTATAAGGAGGAATGAAGATTATTTTTCTGTTGTATTCAACAATACTATTTGCTTATTATTGCTCTACTTCTTATTGGGGAAATACCCATACCACAGATGGAACATTTGCCAGCTTCGGCTATACCTTTTACAGGGCTCATAGAACATTTGTCCAGGTTCATTACCTGAAGTTTCATTTGTTCTTTAGGAGAAACTGTTGAATATACAAGACAGTCAGGGCAGAGAGTCGATTTAACAGCACCTGTATAATAATCAGGAACAGTATTATTTGCTTTTGTTACATTACTTTTCATTTGCTCTTTTGCGGACAGGCTGGTCAAAAGCCCTGCTTTTAAAAAGGCACCTGTACTTACAAAAACTTTAGAAAATGATTGTATTTTCATTACTTCCATTTTCATTTGTTCCTTTTTAGATTGGTTTTGAGCCATAGCGGAAATTGTCAGGATGGAAAAAACTGCCATCATCAGTATTTTTAAAGATTTCATTGTAGTATTTTTTAATTGTAAGAATTTAAATGTATTGATTAGGCATATTATAATGCCAATAGCCGGGCAATATATTGCCTGGTGTAAAAATATAATTTTATATAAGGAAAACGCAGTTACGAATGTAAACTGCTACACTATTCTGAGGAGGAAGTTCATGATCTTTGTATACAATGGTAACTGGCTGGTTTGTTAATTCAGTTTCCTGAAATAAAGGTATAATTAAATGCAGGCTGGTAAAATGTTTTACAAATCCGGCAATGCCATCAGTACCAAAATGACTGTCTTTTACTTTTAAACTTTGATATTTTATTTTGCAGCAATCTCTCATTGCTTTTGAACTGCTACACTTTTCCTTTACTTCCTGTACAAAAGTAACAGTGGTAGCTTTTAATTTACCGCAACAATAAAACTGACGCACCCCAAGCCCTACCACGGAGAGGCTGTAAATGGTGATGAGGAATATGAGCGTAATCTTTTTCATTGCAATAACAAAGCTCGTCCTTTTCAAATTCCTTTTTACAATCCCAGATTAGGTATTTAGATGATTTTGGTCATGATTGATAGCTTAAAGCGGTGTGTGATAATTCAAATAATGAATGATACAATTTCATCCAGTTATTAAATCTAACTGATAAGCAACTTTTACAAGTCCCACCGTATTTTTTACATGCAATTTATGAATCAGGTTTTGCCGGTGTGAATCAATAGTCCTCTTGGCAATAAAAAGTTTTTTAGCAATTTCTTCATTGGTCATTTCCATAGCAATCATCCGGAGCACTTCAATTTCCCTGCGTGTCAATAGCTTTTTTGCTTTGTCAATTTTCACTGCGGTATCCCCAGCGGCATTAATCAATTTCACTGCTACTTCGCTACAGTAATACACATTGCCTGAAAGTATCGTTTTTATTGCCTTGAACATTTCAGCAGGCTCAATACTTTTTAACACATAACCTTTTGCTCCTGCATCAATCATACTCTGTATATAAGCCAGTTCATCATAGCTGCTCAATACCAATATTTTCGCCAGTGGTTTAAACCTTAATATGCGGTACACCACGTCCGCTCCCGAAAGCCCGGGCAAACGGTAATCTAAAATAATAAGTTCAAAATTTTCCTTACCGATTTTAATCATAGCGGATTCGGCCGTTTCAGCATCAACAACTTTAAAGGGCATCCATCTATTTAATGATTGCAGCATGAGTTTAAGCCCATCCCTTACCATTTTATGGTCATCAATAACCAGCACATTTACAAAAGCAGCCTCTTTCAATTTTAATTTTTTCATAGCCAACAATTTGTAACAGGAATAACTATTTTATAGCGTGTGCCCTTACTAATTATACTACTGATCTTTAATTTCCCATCGTGTGATTTTACTCTGGACCGCACATTCTGCAAGCCCATACCATTTCCTGCATTAAGCGGATCAAAGCCACAGCCGTCATCGGAGAGTTGTAAATTAAGCTGATGCCTACTATAAGCAAATGCGATCTGAATCCTGTTGGCTTTTCCATGTTTAATGGCATTGGTAATAAACTCCTGAATAACCCTGTACAAATCAATTTTTAATTCGGATGACATTTCCGGTAACACCGTATTTTGTTTAATGATAAAATTTACTTTTTTACAAAAGAGTGAGTAATGACAAAATTCCTTTACGGCTTTCACCAACCCAAATTCAGCCAACGTTCCCGGCATAAGGTTAAAGCAGATATTGCGCATATCTGCTATTACTGCCCCCATGGCTTTACTTGATTGATTCAAAATATCCTTGTTCGTTTTGTTTTTGGTAACTTCTGCCGTGGAGCTTACATAAAATTTAATCGCTGACAATTGCTGACTCAGGCTGTCATGTAAATCCTGGGCAAGACGATGCCGCTCTTTTTCCTGCGTATCAATAATTGCCCGGATGATCAGGTTCTCCGTCTTCACCCTGAAAGTAATATCACTTGCAGTTAATAAAATCAGTGGCTTTTTATTTTCATCCTTAAAATTGGAGGCGTTGATTCTAACGTGAATGGCTGCCCCCTTTTTGGTAAATAGTATACTATCACTGGAAACAGGTTCATCCGATTTTTTTAGAAGGCGGGTAATGTTCCTGAAACAAGCTATGCTCCCTTTCATCAATACCGACACTGGCAGACCAGACAAAGCACCTCTTCCATAGTCCAGTTGCTGTTCAGCCGCCTGGTTAAGGTCCCGGATCAGGCCAGATGGAGTGATAATTAAAACCATATCAGAAACCCCATGAAAAATTTTATTAAAATAATCACGGGAGATAGTGATGGCTTTGAGGTCTTCGCCAAGCATATTAATACCATTCATGATGGCATCTACCTCATCCAATTTTTCAGACATCTCCAGCCCTCCATCAAAATGTCCTTTTGAATATTCACTCAGACGGAAATTAATCTCATTTAATCGCTTATCCATAAAATAAGCATTTCTTTTATGTAATAAACTGTTGTAGCCATTTTTCGGCATCAATAGTGTTCGCAAATATTTTTACTGGTATAGTAGCTTGATTTACGGCAAGGAAAAAATTACCCAGAAAACTGGAGAACAGCGTATCTACTACGATTGCCGAGGCCGATAATCCAACCGTTGCCTCTGGCGAAGCAAGGTATTCCCTTGCCTGCCTGTTCATGCTGATTACTCCCTGACTAATGATCAGCGTGGCAAATTTTTCTGTCCCTGTAAAAGTTTGGCGGGCACTAACTATTTCTTTGGCAACTTCCAGATCTATTCGAAGGTTCTTCTTATAAGTGCCTACTAAAATTTTATTTTTTATACAGAGATGAACATATGGTGTATCCAGCTCCATAGTATAAAAGTACTCATATATTTTCAGAAAATAATACGTCTTTATACGTAGAAAATAATTTTAGAAATTTTACTGTAAAACCAGTCTTAAGCCGCAGGAACGCTGCTATTAAATTTTTCAAGTTTGAGAAAAATTTTTAACTCCAAAAGAAACTATATGAGCAAGCACCACAACTTCCACGACACGGTTGATCAAATTGTAACTTATGGTATTGACAAAGGCATTTTGCACCTCTATACCGGCAGCAAAAGCTTTGATGGTACGGCAATTATGGTCAATGGCAAACCCATAATCAATTTTGGCAGTTGCAGTTACCTGGGTCTTGAATTTGATCCAAGGGTTAAAGCAGCAGCTTGCGAAGCAATTAAGCAATACGGCACCCAATTTTCTGCATCAAGAGCTTATATATCCCTTGGATTATACAGGGAGCTGGAGTATCTATTGGAAGAAATATTTCAAGCCAAAGTAGTTATAGTACCTACCACAACGCTTGGACATATAGCCAACATCCCGGTTTTGGTAGAGGAAGACCATGCGGTAATTATGGATCAACAGGTACATAATTCCGTTCAAACAGCCGTCAACCTGGTTAAAGCCGCAGGCGTACATGTTGAGATTGTAAGACATAACAGGATGGACCTGCTGGAAGAAAGAATAAAAGCATTACGGCATAAATACAAGAAAATATGGTACATGGCGGATGGCATTTA
>JGI24770J26754_10000033_pt1 | contig 79728 bp, 68 predicted proteins | sample LakOneMetagenome_FD_26754 | JGI IMG/M metagenome (IMG submission 26754) | reverse complement strand
TTACGGATTTACCATTCTGATTCTTAGACCCTAGGAAGCTGCCGCCGTATTTACGGCGGCAGCTTGGTTCAGTACAATCAATATTAATTTCTTTCATTCTTATACCTCGCCCATAAGTATAAGGGTTGTATTTAAGAGTACAACCCTTATACTACTTTTTCATTTAACAAACTCTCAATTGTACTTTCAAAACACTTTAATTTTTTTTATTAAAACCTATTAATAATAAGGTTCTATAAGAAAATTTTTCCACTTAATACCATAGTTACAAAAGTGTTTTTTTTTAGAAAAAAAGGATCTGTTTTTGACACTTTTGTAACCGACTATTATATAAATCAGAGGATAAAAAGGGATAAATCCATTTGTCCTTTTTAAAATAAACCCCTTGAAATAGCTTCGTTTTAACGTAGGAAAAACTTTAAAAGGGGGAGCAAAAGTTTATACCCCAATTTTCTGCAACAAAACGGGGTGGCTAAAATAGTTTTGTTTTTTGAAAGGGAATTATACCGATTTTTTGAGCAGGGGATTATAAAAAGGGTGAAAAAGAGGATACCACTTAGATTATAATATTAAAAGCTTGGCTTTTTTAGAATATTAGATATCACAATATTAAAACTTGCAGTAATGGCAACGCAAAAGAAAGGGGTCACGACCTATGAACGTGATAAAAATAAGGTAAAGATCAGTGGTGAGTCGGAAAATGTAAAATGGCCAATCCTGATTGACCAGGTAAGTACTGTACTACGTTGGTTGGTTCCGGTAATTGTGCTACTGGTTGTTTTACCCAAAGCCAGCTTTTTACCAATTGTAATAAGATGGGTCAAACAACAGATGCCGTCCTTGACCCTTTTTGTGGTTATGGCGGGTTGGGAGCATCTCTTGTTATCAGGTTGATACAACCTTCTTTTTGATGTTGTTAAGTATAGCAGTCTGGAGATTAGATTTTAGAGGGCCATGATCCTCATTTTGTAATAAAAAACTACTAAATTAATTAGTATAAATAATCTGCTTTTTGTATCTTTAAGCAAAGCTTTTCATCATGAACGAACAGAAGAATATTGGCCTCTGGATAAGGGTTTCAACCGAATTGCAAGTGCAAGGTGATAGCCCGGAACACCATGAAAAACGAGCCAGGCTTTATGCTGAAGCAAAGGGATGGAATGTCGTATCCGTATACAGGCTTGATGCAATGTCTGGAAAATCAATAATGGATTATCCTGAAACTAAACGGATGCTTAAAGACATCAAAAGCGGAGTTATTTCAGGAATTATCTTTTCTAAATTAGCTCGCCTTGCTCGGAACACTAAGGAGCTACTAGAAATTTCAGAACTGTTCAGAAATAGCAATGCTGATCTTATTTCACTTGCAGAATCAATTGATACATCAACACCAGCAGGCAGATTGTTTTATACAATGATTGCTGCCATGGCCCAATGGGAAAGGGAGGAAATAGCAGAGCGTGTTGCTGCTTCGGTACCTATAAGAGCAAAAATGGGTAAACCGTTGGGCGGTGCAGCATCCTTTGGCTATAAATGGCAAGGCAAAGAATTGATGATAGACGAAAAAGAAGCTCCAATACGAAAATTGATGTACGAACTCTTTATTAAAATCAAAAGACGCAAAGCCGTAGCGGCTGAATTAAACAAATTAGGCTACAGAACAAGAAACGGTTCACAGTTTACCGATTCAACTGTTACAAGGCTACTTCGTGATACATCTGCAAAAGGCTTGCGAAGGGCTAATTATACCAAAAGCCTGGGTGAGAAAAAACGTTGGGTTGCAAAACCAGCCGAAGATTGGGTTATGTTGCCATGCCCGGCGATAGTCACCGAAGATGTCTGGAATGAATGCAATCAGATTTTAGATCAACAGGAAAGAAAAGTCGTTAAGCCTGGTCCAAGGGTAAGCCATTTACTCTCAGGGTACATTCATTGCGAATGCGGAAGAAAAATGTATGTATATCATACAGCCCCTGTTTTTGTCTGCAAAACCTGTAAAACTAAAATTGCCACGGCTGACATTGATGAGATTTATCATGCTCAACTCAAATCATTCTTATTAACTGATTCAAACGCAAATGATTTCATGGAAAAATCAAATTCGATTCTTCATGAAAAAGAATTATTGCTTTCCTCCACGAAAAATGAACATATTAAAATTAAGAAAGAAATGGATGAATTGCTAGCCATGAGGCTCTCGGGTGAGCTATCAAAAGAGATATTTCCTAGCCATTATAAGCCCCTGGAGCAGCAATATCATCAATTAGACGCTCAATTACCAGAACTAGAGGCAGAAGTCGATTTCTTGAAGATACAGGCTCTTTCTTCTGATACAGTTCTGGAAGAAGCCAAGGATTTGTACAATGGTTGGAACAACCTTGAATTTGATGATAAGAGGGCAGTTATTGAAACAATAACTGAGAAAATAACCATTGGAAAACAAGATATTACGGTAGCTTTAGCCTATATGCCAGCTTCTACGAACCTTTTTATGCAAAATGCTGGAAAAGGGCATCAATTCGTATAGGTTGTAAATTCGAATTGAAGATTGCATGCGAAAAATTTATTGTGTTATATTATCCATATTTATCCTGGTAAACCTGTATGGCCAGGAAATTTTGCCTCAGAAAGAAGCCAAATTCATTACCCGTTTTCCGTTTAAGCAATTCAGCGGGGGCGTAATGGTGCTGCAGGCCCGGTTTGGCAATATTAAGGACACATTAAACTTTATTCTGGATAGCGGAAGCGGAGGCATTTCGCTCGATTCATCAACCTGTGCCGAATTTGATATTCCTTTAAGGCCCAGCGATACCACCATTACCGGCATTGGTGGTGTGCATAAGGTTTCTTTCGCTTTTGATCAAAGCCTCACCCTTCCCGGACTTAAAATAGACCATCTTAATTTTCATGTAAATAATTACGAAGTACTAACCAGTGTATATGGCGAAAAGGTAGATGGCATCATCGGCTACAGTTTTTTTAGCCGCTATATAGTAAGCATTAACTTCGATAGCAGCATGATTGAGGTGTACAGCCCGGGAAAATTTGAATACCCGAAAGGTGGGACAAGCCTGCACCCGGCATTTACCAATTTACCTATTCAGTGGCTTGATATAAAGGACAAAAGAAAGCTTGGCTTTAACTTTTATTTTGATACTGGCGCCGGCCTTTGCCTGCTGATGAGCGAGCAATTTGCAAAAGACAGCGGCATATTACTGGGAAGAAGAAGACCCGTAGTTACACAGGCAGAGGGTATGGGCGGCAAACTTCAAATGAGGCTTACCCTTATTAAAGAAGTAAAAGTTGGTCCTTATCGCTTCAGGTCGGTACCCACTTATTTGTATAAGGATGATTACAATGTTACCGCCTATCCTTTTACCGGCGGGCTATTGGGCAACGATCTGCTGCGCCGGTTCAATATGGTATTTAATTATCCTAACCGTGAAATTCATTTAAAACCCAACAGCCATTTTAACGAAGAATTTGATTATGCTTACACCGGCCTGGGCATTTACTATGTGAATGGTAAGATAATGGTAGAAGATGTGATTGCCGGCTCGCCGGCAGATAAAGCGCATTTTAAAGCTGGCGATGAGGTATTGGCGGTAAATAAAAATTTTACACTTAACATGCAGGTGTACAAAGCTATTTTGCAAAGGCCATACGAGGCTATTCCTATTTTAGTAAGAAGGGATGGTATTTTAAAAGAACTTACCATTAATACCATAAGCATCCGTTAAACCTGTTGGGGGTTTTGTTCTCCTCCGTACATTTGCACATGATTCAGTTTGAAAAGTTTGAAATAGCCAATGGCTTAAAGGTATTGGTTCACCAGGATGCAAGTACGCCTATGGCGGTGGTAAATGTTTTGTATGATGTAGGCGCCCGGGATGAAGACCCCGCCCAAACAGGCTTTGCACATTTGTTTGAGCACCTGATGTTTGGCGGCAGTATCAACATCCCCACCTACGATGAGCCACTGCAGCTTGCCGGTGGCGATAATAATGCCTTTACCACAAACGATCTTACCAATTACTACTGCCAGTTACCGGCCGAAAACCTGGAAACTGCTTTCTGGCTGGAAAGTGATCGTATGCTGTCACTGGCCTTTAGTAAAAAAAGCCTGGAAGTACAACGTAAGGTTGTTTGCGAAGAGTTTAAAGAGCATTATATAAACAAGCCTTACGGCGATGTATGGCATAAAATGAGAGAGCTTGCATACACCGTTCATCCATACCGGTGGATGACGATTGGTGCTGAACTAAGCCATATTGAAAACGCCACACTGGAAGATGTAAAAGCATTTTTCCATAAACATTATAATCCCAGCAATGCCATTTTGGTGGTGGCTGGCAATGTAACCCTGGAAGAAGTAAAACGCCTTACCGATAAATGGTTTGCACCCATACCAGCCGGAGAAAAATATGTACGCAATCTGCCGGCTGAACCAAAACAAACGGCCGCCAGAACAAGAACCGTACATGCCAATGTGCCGCTGGATGCATTGTATAAATGCTGGCATATTTATGCACGAACAGATATGCGTTATTATACTGCCGACCTGATATCTGAAATTTTAAGTGGTGGCGGATCTTCACGTTTGTTTCAGTCCCTGGTAAAAGAAAAACAATTGTTCAGCAATATTGAATGCTATCATTTAGGCAGTTCAGATGCAGGATTATTGACAATTGAAGGGAAGCTGGTAAAAGGGGTAAAGATGGAAGATGCAGAAGCAGCTGTAAATGAAGAACTGGTAAAACTGCAGCAGGAAGGTATCAGCCAGCGGGAACTGGAGAAAGTAAAGAACAAAACCGAAAGCATGATCGCCTTTGAAGACATGACCATTACCAACCGGGCTGCCAGCCTGGCTATGTATGAGTTAATGGGTGATGCAGACCTGATCAATAAGGAACTGGACCGTTATCGTGCCGTAACAGCAGATGAAATAAAGAACGAAAGCAAAATAATTTTTGATGAGAAGAATAGTAATACACTTTATTACTACTCCAATAACTAAATTTTAATGAACAGAAAAGAAGCTCCGCTAATAAAAGATGCTGTTGAATTTAACCTGCAGCTTAAGCCATACCAAAAATTTACTTTAGATAACGGCGTGCCGGTTTATGCTATTGATGCCGGTGCACAGGAAGTAATTCAGATAGAACTGGTGTTTTATGCCGGTAATTGGTTCGAGCAGCAAAAATCTGTGGCAGCAGCCACCAATTATTTATTGAAAAACGGCACTTCAACCAAAAGCGCTTTTGAAATAAATGAACTGTTTGAATATTACGGGGCTTATTGCAACCGCTCTTGTTATAATGAAACAGCGCTGGTATCACTTTCATCCTTAAGCAAACAGCTGCCGTTTATTTTGCCGGCTGTACGTGAAATGTTAACCGATTCGGTTTTTAGTGAAGCAGAGCTGGATATTTACAAACAAAATTCAAAACAACGCATTAAGGTTAATTTACAAAAATGCGATTTTGTAGCTACCCGCTTAATTGATGCCTATCTCTATGGCGATGAGCATCCTTACGGCAAGTACACCAACCCCGAAGACCTGGATGCATTGACCAGCGAGCAGCTGAGAGACTTCTTTAAACAATACTATGTAAACGGGCAGTGCGTGGTTTTTGTAAGTGGAAAATTACCGGCAGATATTGAAACTCAGCTTAATAATGCTTTTGGTGACCTGTCTTTAAAAGCATTCAACAACCAGCTTTCAACAATTATACAAACGCCTGCCGCAGAAAAAAAATACCGCATACAAAACGATGCTGAAGGGGTGCAGGGTGCCATACGAATTGCAAGGCCATTCCCCAATCGCCACAACCCCGACTTTATGAAAGTAATGGTGCTGAATACCTTGTTTGGCGGCTTTTTTGGATCGAGGTTGATGAGCAATATACGGGAAGACAAAGGCTATACATACGGCATACACAGTTATGTGCAGAACCATATTCACGAATCGGCATGGATGATTAGTACGGAAGCCGGCAAGGATGTTTGCGAAGCAGCCATTGAAGAGATTTATAAGGAAATGAAACTACTGCGTGAAGACCTGGTGGAAGAAGATGAACTGATGCTGGTGAGGAATTACCTGATAGGAACAATTTTAGGAGACCTGGATGGTCCTTTTCAGATCATGGGGCGCTGGAAGAACCTGCTGCTGAATAATCTTGATGGCGATTATTTTTACAGATCAATAGAAACTATAAAAACCATTTCAGCAGAAGAGCTGCGTGAGCTGGCAAAAAAATACCTGGATCCTTCGGCGTTTTACGAAATAGTTGTAATTTAATGTTATGCAAAAATGGTTTTTTAAAGTACTGGTTTGTTCTGTAAATGTGTTCATCCTGGAGATGATACTGCCCGGTATTGAGATAAAGGATTTTGGAACTGCTGTGATTGTAGCCATTGTTTTGTCTTTACTGGATGCCTTTGTAAAGCCGCTCCTCATCATACTTACATTGCCGGCAACTATTTTAACGCTGGGTCTTTTTCTTTTTGTGATCAATGCCGGTATCATTCTGCTGGATGCCTACTTTGTACATGGCTTTAAAGTTGAAAATTTCTGGTATGCATTGCTTTTTGGCGCCGTGCTTTCTTTCTTTAATTCGCTGGTGCACAAACTGGCTTTCCCCGAGGATAAGAAGAATGTAAATCAGTAATAAAAAAGAGTACGTGTGTTGACGTACTCTTTAATTGTAGTTTTCGTGGGAAATATCTTTTACTCGATCGTCATTTTAAAACGCTTTGCCTGTTCTTTAATAATTTTTTCAACTTCAGTTTCCAGAGTATTCTCTTGTTTGCTGGCGGCCAGTTTCTTTCTTTGTTCAGCTATATAAGCATCCCGTTTGGCCGAAAGTTCAATGATCTGATTGTTCACTGCAGCCCGTTGTCTGCTTTTTTCTTCAACTATTTTTTTTATTTCTTCTTTCGATTTGTTTTTTAAACTATCAGGTAGTGCATTTCTGTCAGCAATGGCCTCATCAAGTTTGCCATCTGCATCAGCATCTATAAGGTCCCACTTTGCATTATTGTAAACTTTACTGCTTGCTTTGGTTTTTATACGAGCCATTTCTTGTTTTTTACTGGCTTGCGCATTTGCCGCATCCATCTTCCCTTGCTTTGCTGCATAGCCAGCACCGGCCCAGCCATACGTTACATATGTACTGTTCAGGCTGCTGTTGTAGGTTACAAGTAAGCTATCATACGGTGTTGGTATATCTTCTTCTTTTGCATTTTGGTTAATATTGGTAAAACTTCCATTACCACATTCGCCGGCAAGATTCCAGTGCTCCCGTATGCCCTGCATTTTATCGCCACAATAAATGGTGTTTACGATCACGCCTTTATTCTTTGCCTCGGTACAGGCTTTGGTATAATGCAAACTACCCTGTAAAAAATCTTCGTTACCGGCAATAAATATCACCTTGTAATTTTCGGGTGCAGCATCCCATTGCAACTGCTGCAGTGATGTATAAATTACCTGGCCGCAATATTCATCACCACCGTTGGTGGTTAGGCTGAATAAATTTTCAGATAACGAATCCATATCGTTTATAAAACCATTGATCTGTTTTACATACCCGGCTTTTACATCGTTGTTTGACCGGCCATACTCATATAAAGCAATTTCAATTTTAGGCGATACGCTTCCATCGCATTTGGCTTTGCCCAGCGTATTCACCATGTTCCATAACTGTGCCTTGGCCTGTTCTATCAAACCATCCATGCTGCCGCTTACATCCAGCAAAATGGCTACCTGTATTTTGGGTTCTGCCGGTTTTGTATTTTTTGTTTTTGAAGATGCAGGAACAAAACCACTTAAAGCAAATGTGGTAAAAAGCACTGCTGCTGCTATTGGTAAAATTGTTTTCAGTTTCATGATGATTGGTTTTAGTTGTGGCTGAATGATAGTTTAGAGCTAAGATGCAGACTTACCCGGCTATGCACAAACTTTGAATGTTAAAGAAAGATCAAAGAAAACCCTCACCAAGCCAAAAGGCAATTTCACCCGGTTTAATTGCACCGGTGCCGGTATTTTTCTTAATTATTTTCTTTTTTCGTTTCTATACCCCTGTGGCAAATTCAATTACTTTTGTGTAGCCAAATTATAAGTATGCAATTCCACAGAAAAAACTTTACCGATAACGAACTCATTTCTATATACAAAAGCATTTTACTGCCCCGCATGATAGAGGAGAAAATGCTGGTACTGCTTCGCCAGGGCAAAATAAGTAAATGGTTTAGCGGCATTGGCCAGGAAGCCATTGCTGTGGGCGCCACCATGGCCATGCAGCAGGATGAATGGATCATGCCGCTCCACCGCAACCTGGGTGTTTTTACCTCACGTAAAATGCCTTTGAGCAAATTATTCATGCAATGGCAGGGCAATAAAGAAGGATACAGCAAGGGGCGTGAAAGAAGTTTTCACTTTGGATCTAAGGAACATCATATCTGTGGCATGATTAGTCACCTGGGCCCGCAAATGGCGATTGCAGATGGAGTGGCACTGGCTTACAAATTACGTGATGATCAAAAAGCATCGATTGCTTTTACAGGCGATGGCGGCACCAGCGAAGGCGATTTTCATGAAGCATTGAATATTGCAGCGGTTTGGGATCTGCCCGTGATCTTTATTATTGAAAATAACGGCTATGGTTTAAGCACGCCCACCAGCGAACAGTATCGTTGTAAAAACCTCGTAGACAAAGCTGTGGGCTATGGCATTGAAGGCGTGCAGATAGACGGTAATAATATTTTATCGGTGTACGATACCATCAAAGGCGTTCGTGAGTATTGCATCAAAAATCAAAAACCGTATTTAATTGAATGCATGACCTTTCGTATGCGTGGGCACGAAGAAGCCAGTGGTGTAAAATATGTACCACCGGAACTGTTTGAACAATGGGGCAAAAGAGATCCGGTAAAAAATTATGAAGACTATCTTGTTGCAGAAAATATTTTAACAGTAGCACAGGTTGAAAATATTAAAGCCGAAACGAAATCATACATTGAAACAGAATTAAAAATAGGTTCGCAGGTGGGGCCCATAGAAGTAAATACAGGGGAGGAGCTGAATGATGTGTATGCTCAGAGAACCGATACTGGATACAAGATACTGGATGAGAACTTCCAGAATCAGGCATCTCATATCCTGCAACCAGCATCCGGTATCCAGCATCCAGAATCCTCCGAAAAGCGCTTTATCGACGGTATCAAAGATGCCCTTCATCAAAGTATGCTCAAACATCCTAACCTTATCATTATGGGGCAGGATATTGCGGAGTATGGCGGTGCTTTTAAAATTACTGAAGGTTTTGTAGAAGAGTTTGGCAAGGAAAGAATACGCAATACACCTATCTGCGAAAGCGCTGTGGTGGGTGCTGCTTTGGGTTTAAGCCTGGAAGGTTATAAAGCAATCATGGAAATGCAGTTTGCCGATTTTGCTACGGTAGGCTTTAACCAGATCATCAATAACCTGGCAAAAATTTATTACCGCTGGGGACAAAATGCCGATGTGGTGATTCGTATGCCAACAGGCGGTGGCGTAGGTGCAGGGCCATTTCACAGCCAGAGTAACGAAGCGTGGTTTGTACATACACCGGGATTAAAAGTAGTTTATCCAAGTACACCTGCAGATGCAAAAGGGTTATTGATCGCTGCTATCAACGATCCTAATCCTGTTTTGTATTTTGAACACAAAGCTTTGTACAGGAGTGTAAGCGGCGCAGTGCCCGAAGCATACTACGAAGTAGAGATTGGTAAAGCAAGATTGGTTACCAGCGGCGATGATATCAGCATCATTACCTATGGTGCAGGCGTGCATTGGGCAATGGACTACGCAAAAAATCATCCAGACGTATCTATACATATTTTAGATTTAAGAACATTACTTCCTTTGGATTATGATGCCATCAGGGAAGCCGTAGCTGCAACAGGAAAAGTTTTGGTATTGCACGAAGACACATTGATTGGCGGCATTGGCGGTGAAATTGCCGCCTGGATAGCAGAGAATTGTTTTGACAAACTGGATGCACCGGTAATGCGCTGTGCATCGCTGGATACTGCTATTCCCTTTAATATGGAGCTGGAAAAGAATTTTATGGCTTACAGCAGGCTGGATGAATATGTAGAGAAGCTGATGAATTATTAATGCAATTCCTGGTCCGGCATAAACTTCAGCTTTTCTTCAACATTCGTTTTGTACTTTACAGCAAAATTCAGCATTGAAAATTCTTATTATAGAAGACGAAAAAGGCCTGCGGGAAAGTATTGAAACTTACCTGCGGACACAGGATTACATTTGCGAAACTGCTATTGATTTTAACAGTGCCATAGAAAAAACAGAACTATATAATTACGATTGTATTTTGCTGGATATAACTTTGCCCGGTGGCAGCGGCCTGGCCATTCTTAAAGAATTACGGGCTAACAATAAAATGGATGGGGTGCTCATTATCTCTGCAAAAAACTCCATTGATGATAAAGTAGATGGCCTGATGCTGGGCGCTGACGACTACCTTTCAAAACCTTTTCATCTTTCTGAATTAAGCGCAAGAATAGCCGCCATCATCAGGCGCAAGCAATTTGGCGGCAGCAATAGTTTGCAGTTTAATGGCATTACCATTGATGTACAGGCTAAAGTTGTTACTATAAATAAGCAGCCGCTGGATCTTACAAAAAAAGAATTTGACCTGCTGCTATACTTCATTAATAACAAAGGAAGGGTTATCTCCAAAGATGCCATTGCTGAACATTTATGGGGCGATGAAATGAGCGGTAACCTGGATTTTATTTACACCCACATCAAAAACCTGCGTAAAAAACTGATAGAAGCCGGTGAAGCCGATTACATTAAAACTGTTTACGGAATGGGCTATAAATTTACTGACCGATGAAGCTGTTAGCAAAATATAACAGAGTAAACATACTGGCTACTACCATTGTTTTTATGATTGGTGGCGTTTGTTACTATTTAATACTGCACCTGGTATTGATAAAACAACTTGATAAAGATCTGCGGATAGAAGAACAGGAGATAAATGATTACATCAGGGTTCATAGTAGTTTGCCCGACCCGGCTGATTATAAAGACCAGCAGGTGTATTTCAGGAAAGTTGCAGGAGAAACCAAAAGAAAACTCCGCAGCGTTAATTTTTTAGTAGCGGATGATGAGGGTGAATATATCGCTATGCGACAATTGGTTTTTCCGGTAAATATTTCTGGAGTTGCTTATGAAGTTTCGGTTTACAAATCGCAACAGGAAACTGAAGATCTTATAAAACTCATCGTTTTTATCACCCTTGCATTGGTATTGCTATTGCTGATGGTTTTGTTTGTTATCAATCGTTTTGTGCTGAATAAACTGTGGCTTCCGTTTAACAATACACTTGCGCAACTTGGTCAATTTAAGCTACAATCCAAAAAGCCGTTGCAGTTAAATGAAACAAACATAAACGAGTTTAACGAACTTAATAAAGCCGTTACAGATATGAGCAGCCAGGCTTCTAAAGATTACGAATCTTTAAAAAGCTTTACAGAAAATGCATCACACGAAATTCAAACGCCACTGGCTGTTATAAATTCAAAGCTGGAACTGCTGATGCAATCAGAAAATTTTACAGAACAACAAATGAACGGGGTAGAAACTATACAGGATGAGATCAGGCGGCTATCCCGGCTAAACCAATCACTGTTATTATTAACCAAAATTGATAACCGGCAATTTGGAGAAGCAGAACCTGTTGACCTGGCGAAAATAATTATAAAACAATTGAATAACTATGAAGAGCTGATTGCGGCAAAGCAGATCACACTCACACAAAACATCAGTGACATACAACCGGTTTTAATGAATGAAACCCTGGCTGCTGTTTTAATTACCAACTTACTTACCAATGCTATCAAACATAATATTAATAAAGGTTCTATAACGGTCAGCTTACAGCAAAACCAATTCTCAGTTTCAAATACCGGTAATGCACTTAATTGCAGCCCCGGGGAATTGTTTGAGCGATTTAAAAAAAATACGCATCAAACCGAATCGCTCGGATTAGGACTGTCAATTGTAAAAAAAATATGTGAGCAGTACAATTTTAAAATTTCATACAGCTATAAAGACGGACTTCACACGGTAATTGTGCTTCTATCCTGGTAATTTTTTACCAACCGCAATTATTTAACAGCAACTTCAAAATCGCAACAGAATCGGCTTTTAGGTTTGCATTATTATAAACCAGTAAAAGTTTAATCATGATAAAATCATTAATGATTGCTGTATTGTTTACAACCATCAGCTTTGCTGCTTCGGCGCAGGGGTTAACCGCTTCAAAAGTGCCTGCCGCTGTAAAAACTGCCTTTGCAAAAAAATTTGCTGCTGCAACTGATATAGAATGGGGTAAAGAAAACGCCAAAGAGTACGAAGCAGAATTTAAGCTTGATGGCAAATCGGCCTCGGCAAATTTTTTAACCGATGGAAGCTGGGTTGAAACAGAAATGCAGATCAGCATTACGGATATGCCGCCAGCGGTAGCAGCAGCTATACAAAAAAAACACCCCGGCGCAAGCATTCTAAAACTATATAAGATTGATAACAATAAAGGAGAATTAACTTACGAAGCTGAAATAAAAACCGGAAGCAAAAAACAGGAAATGATTGTAAAGGCTGATGGAACGATCATTAAATAATTCAACACATCAAAATAAATAAAATGAAAAAAATAATTTCAGGCTTTGCAGTTTTTATTGCCGCAGTTTCTGTAGCCAATGCACAAATGAAGGTGATCAATACTTTTCATATTGCCAGCCCCGGCGGCTGGGATTACCTGGCCGTTGGGCCTGTAAATGACTGGCTGTATGTAAGCCATGGCTCCCAGGTAAATATTATTAATAAAAAAACAGGCGATTCCGTAGCTGTGATTGCAAACACAACCGGCGTACACGGTATTGCATTTGATGAGGCTAATAAAAAAGGCTTTACCAGCAACGGCAGGTTAAATAATGTTACCGTTTTTGATCTGAATACGAACAAGGTACTGACTCAAATTGCAACGGGCCAAAATCCGGATGCTATCATGTACGAACCTTTCTCAAAAAAAATAATTACCTGTAACGGAAGAAGCAAAAACCTGAGTATTATTGACCCTGTGAACAATGTATTGCTCGATAGTGTTGATGTTGGCGGAAAGCCTGAAACAGCAGTAAGCGATGGTATGGGTAAAGTTTTTGTAAACATCGAAGATAAAAATGAGGTTGTTGCAATTGATGCCAACACTTTTAAAGTACTCAATCATTGGAGTATTGCTCCGGCCGAAGGACCTACAGGGCTTGCGTATGATGCTAAAACAAAAAGACTATTTGCCGGATGTGAAAAATTATTAGTGGTTCTTGATGCAACCAACGGAAAAGTGGTTGATAAGATCACGATTGGCGATGGTTGCGATGGTGTGGCGTTTGATGCAGATGCTAAGAATATTTATACTTCTAACGGAGAAGGCACAATGACAGTTATTCATGAAGACGCAGCAAGTAAATTTACAGTGCTTGAAACCGTTGCAACTAAAAAAGGAGCCAGAACCATTGCGCTGGATAATGCATCACATCTTATTTATCTGCCAATGGCAGAATTTGAACCAGCAGATCCAAATCAAAAAGGAAGACCTAAAATGAAACCAGGTACGTTTCAGATCTTAGTGATAGGTAAATAATGAGTATAAAAATCGTACAATGAGAATCAGTGTTATAATAACGACAGTATTGTTACTGTTGTGTTGCAATGTTTTTGCACAAAATAATTTTAACTGCGTTGTAAAAGAAGCAGAAAGTAAAGAGGCCCTTGAAGGCGTTACAGCAAAGATCAATGGCAGTACAAAAGCCACCGCATCTGACAGCAGCGGCAATATCAGTTTTAAAAACCTTGCACCGGGTAAAATCAGAATTGTTTTTTCTTTTGTTGGTTACGAAGACCAGGAACTTAATCTTCAAATACCGCAAACAACAACAGCGGTTATCTATCTTAAGAAAAAAGAAGCAAAAGAAGAAGAGGTGATCGTTACCTCAAGCCGCACCAACAGCCGTATTGAAGACCTGCCTACCAAAATAGAAGTTTTAGGCAGCGAAGAAGTTGCAGAAGAGAACGGTATCAAACCCGGTAACATTGCCAGCCTTTTAGGAGATATTGCAGGTATACAGATACAACAAACCAATGCAGCTACGGGCAATGCAGATGCCAGGATACAGGGCCTTCCGGGAAAATACTCTCAGATATTGAGAGATGGTATGCCGCTGTTTGGAGGTTATAGCGGTAGCTTTAGTATTCTCCAGATTCCGCCGCTTGACCTGAAGCAGATAGAAATTATAAAAGGATCAAGCTCTACTTTGTTTGGCGGCGGCGCTATTGCAGGGTTATTAAACCTGGTTTCGAAATCACCCAAATTAAATGAATCAGAGAAAAGCATTACGCTCAATCAATCTACCTTAAAAGAAAGCAACCTTAACTTATTTTTGAGTGGGCGGAATAAAAAAGCCGGTTACACTTTATTTGCCGGGGGAACTTATCAACGTGCAGTTGATGTGAACAAAGATGGCTTTAGCGATGTGCCTGATCTTAAAACAGGATTTTTTCACCCCCGCTTATTCCTGTATCCAAACACAAAACAAACCATTACGCTGGGATATAACCTCACTTACGAAGACAGGAATGGTGGCGATATGCAGGTGTTGCATCACACTAAAGACAATACCCACCAGTTTTACATTCAAAACAAATCAATCAGGAACACAGCAGATGCAATTTGGGAAACCAAACTGAATGCAAACGACCGGCTTACTGTAAAAGCAACTACCAGCTTTTTTAACAGGGATATCAGCACCAATGTATTTGGCATGAAAGCAAAGCAGCTTTCTTATTTTTCTGAAATATCCTATTTTAAAAAGCTTCCTAAACATAACATGGTGGCCGGTATCAATTTCAGCGGAGAGAATTTTAAAAAGAAACAACCGGACTCAACCCAATTCAATAACTATAACCAGAATACGGTTGGTGTATTTGTGCAGGATGACTGGAAGATCACTGAAAAATTTATTGCCGAAGCAGGTATGCGGTTCGATCATCATAATGCTTATGGAAATTTCTTTTTGCCCAGGCTGTCGCTGCTGTACAGGATTAGCCCGGCTTTTACAACCCGGCTTGGCGGTGGTTTGGGATACAAGATACCATCGCAGTTTGTAAACGATGTTGATGAAAGAGATTATCCCAATATTGTACCCAATAATAATTTAACTGCAGAAAGATCAACAGGTGTTAACTGGGATATCAATTTTAAGAAAAGAATCAACAAATGGCACCTGACTGTTAACCAGATGTTTTATGTAACAGATATTACCAAACCGGTAGTGGATGTTACGGCTGCAAACGGCACTATAAGTTTTTACAATGCCACAAAGCCACTAAACACAAAAGGTTTTGAAACCTATATTGCTGCTACACATAATGCGCTTGAAATTTATTTTGGATATACATATACTTATTCAAGACAATTGTATGATGCCACTTATCCTAACGTTAGCCTGAGTGCAAGAAATAAATTCGCTACGGTAATTGCATACGAATTTTCAGATCATTTCAGGGCAGGTGTAGAAGCAAGTTATACCGGCAAACAATACCTGGATGACGGCAGTAAAACACCCGGCTATCTTTTTGCAGCAGCCATGATACGGTACGATATTAAAAAGGTTGCATTGGTTTTAAACTGCGAAAATCTTTTTGATTACCGCCAAACGAGGAAAGAAAGTATTGTGTATGGCTCTGTAAGCAATCCTTTGTTCAAACAGATATGGGCACCCATTGATGGAAGGGTATTGAACTTATCGGCCAGGATAAATTTTTAAGCGATGGTTTTCTGGAAAAGAAAATTTATTTTCACATAGCAAATAATTTTCCCAACCAAACCTTCAACCATGTCAGTTTCAGCCATTCTTCTCATTGCTTTCGGTATTGGAATATTAATTCTCATTATAGCTTTCATTAAAATTTATAATGAGCTTGCCAAAGAAAGAATACTAACACAGGAGGGTGCCAGCGGAGTAGGCACCTGCCTGCAACAGAGAAACGACCTGATACCAAACCTGGTTGAAACGGTAAAAGGTTATGCCGGCCACGAAAACCAAACGCTTATAGAAGTTACAAAATGGCGCAACCAAAGCGCCAATGCAGGCACTATCGAGGAACAGAACGCAGCAAATGGCGGCTTAAAGCAGGCGCTCATGAATATGTTATCCATCACAGAAAATTATCCCGAACTGAAAGCCAATGAAAACTTTCAGCAACTGATGGGCCAGTTATCGCAGCTGGAAGAGAAGATAAACGACGCCCGCCGCTACTACAATGGCACGGTAAGAGAATACAACCAGAACCTTGCCGTGTTCCCCAAAAATATTGTAGGCGGCAGTTTTGGTTTTAAGCCCGCTGTTTTCTTTGCCGAAGATGCCGAAGCTAAAGTGGCTCCCAAAGTAAAATTCTGATATCCTGTTTCGCTCACTACTGTTGGTTTTCATCAAAACTTAAATTGTATGCGGAAAGTCCTCATCATAGTTCTTTTGCTTTTCTGTAATTTTTTTACCGATGCACAAAAAACAAAAGCGCCTGCCTATTACTTTACCAGGATCAGCGAATATTATTTAACCGATGCTGAAGTGGATTCTTTATTCCGCGATGAAGCAACTTCCTTTTTAAAAGAACAGAATATTCCGGACCAGGCGATTGAACAGGCTTACCCGGCCATTAAAAATATGTTGCTGACTGTATGTAAGCAGGGTATAACAAAAGCATTTGCAACACTGGAGAGTAAGCAAAAAATAAAACCGATGGCAGATAAAAGCCAGCCGGCATTTTACAGCACCAAACGGCTGTACATTGAATCGCTGCAGGAACAGATCAGGACAAGTTTTGTATCCAGTAAATCCTTATCAAAATATACATCTCTAAACAACAGCGACCGTATTACCAGCTTTAACAGCACCGTTCGTATTGGTGCCGATGGTAAGCTGCTGGTAACAGAAGAGATCAGCATTCACAATGGTAATGGTGAATCCAATTCGGTTTATTCAAATGATGGATCAACTGAAGATGCAACTGTGAACAATGAGATCAAGCGAGGAATTGTAAGGGCCTTCCCGCTTTACTATATTAATAAGTATAAACTTTTTCAGAACACTACTTTTAAACTGAAGCAGGTATTGCGGGATGGAAAGCCGGAAAATTATCATACCGAAGATTACCAGAACGGAATTTTGGTTTATACAGGCAGCAGCGATATTTTTTTAGAAAAGGGCGAATATACTTACAGTATTACTTACGAAACGGATCATCAGCTAAAACCACTAAAAGAAAAAAACTTTGATGAATTGTATTGGAATGTAACAGGCAATGGATGGTCCTTTAAAATTGATTCGGCCAGTTGTACTGTTATACTCCCAAAAGGCGCAAATGCTTTATCCAGCAAGTGCTATACAGGTTCACAGGGAAGCAATGCTACAGATTGCAATATCAGCCAAACCATGTTTGGGGATAGTGTTGCTGTAATTTTCAAAACTACAAGATCGCTGCAACCATACAACGGGCTTACCATCGCCACATCATGGCCCAAAGGATTTATACACAACCAGCTGTCGGCCTGGCAAACGACCAGGTACTACGTGTGGAATAACAAAGCGGTTTTCTTTTTACCCATTGCGGCATTGTTTGCCGCTGTCTTCTGTTTTATTTTCTGGTACCGCTATGGCCGTGATCCGGAAAAGGGAACAATATATCCTTTATTTGAGCCACCTGCAGGTTTTGGCCCGGCTGCATTGGGTTATATCTACTACCAGAAATTCAGCAACCAGTTAACAGCAGCAACGATGGTAGATGCTGCTGTTCGGCATAAAATTAAAATTGATGTGGAGAGAGGCGGACTTATTTTTAAGCACAACGAATACGTTATCAGCAAAAGTAATTTGCCCGAAAAGAAGCCGGTAAGTAGCTACGAAACTTTTGAAAGCGATATTGAAGACCTGGTGGGCACTACTATTGAAAGCGGGAAATACAACAGTGATCTTGCTGACTTAAATAAAACTGTGGAAACCTATTGTGAGAACAATTATAAAAACAAAGATGGGCTTGTTAAGAAGGACTACAAAGGTTTCTTTGCACTCAATAATTCTTATACAACCTTGCCCTGGCTTGTTTGTGCGGTAGCAGCAGTCTGGGGAGGCATTGCTTTGTTCAAAGCACTTTATTTATCAAATTATTGGCAGATCGCTTATTATTCAGTTGGCTTTATTCTTTGCGTGATCGTGTTCAGGATATTCACCAAATTACTGGCAGCTTACAGCCCTGCAGGCCGGCAACTGGCCGATAAGATCGAAGGCTTTCGCATGTTCCTGGCAACAGCCGATGAAAAAAGATTCGACCTGATGAGTCCGCCCCAAAAATCGCTGGAACTGTACGAAAAATATTTACCCTTTGCCATTGCATTGGGTTGCGAAATTGAGTGGGGCAAAAAATTTGAAGAGATCATAAGCACAGCCAGCCTGGATGAAAGGGTTTCAGGCACCACATCTTTTTCTCAAAGCATGCGTAGTGATAGCAGCGGCTTTGGTTCATCCTTTGCATCTTCTTTCAGCGGTGCCATATCATCGGCCAGTACGCCGCCATCCAGTTCATCCGGCGGTGGTTCATCATTTGGTGGTGGCAGCAGCGGAGGCGGAGGCGGTGGTGGTGGCGGAGGCGGCTGGTAATATCTTTTAACCGTAAAAAATAAAAAACATGTTTAAAGAAATGCCTTTTGATGGTTGGTTTGCCGAAGTAAAAGCAGGATATGCCCAACACGGCCTTGTTTTGCCCGATGATATTGAAATGATGGAGCTGGCACATATGGAATGTATGAACGATGGAACATCCATTGAAGAATTTATACAACAAAGTATAAAGGAGCAGAAAGGAAATTAATTAGGCAGTTTGCATTAATTTTCTCCCGGGTGATATGCTCTTTCCACATGCTTCATTACATCTTCTTTGTAAAACAATACATCTTTAAACAGGCCCTTGCTGTACATAAGACCCTGGTCAAAAAAATGTTTTGAGTTTACATCACCACTTTCGCCACCGGCCAGTAAAGATTTTGCTTTTATTTTTTTGCCAAATTCAACAGCACAAATAAAGCTGTTGCCGTGATAGCCATATCTTTTTTTAGTGCCGTCAAAAGTTTTGCTGCTGTAAGAAGGCAACATACCCCAGGTTGAAGATGCAAACCCATCGGGCAGGCTTGTCTTACTATCATCAAATGTATATTCAATATCATTGGAGATGCGTTGAAAACGATTGATCTCTCCCCAGGCAACCTGCCATTTACCAAAATTGCTTTTCAGTTCTTTAATAACTGCCAGCATGGGTTTAACCAGATCATTGGTAGTTGCATTGGCAGCAAAATATGTTGTTACTTCAACCTGGTTGCTTTTGTATTCGCCCATCAACGGTAAAAGTTTTTCGCCCCATAAAACAGCCAGTGTGGTAGCAACAGAGTTTTCTGCGCAGCGATAGTCCCATTTTTTTAAAACATCCATTACCTCTTTTAATTGCAGGTAAGCCGTATCGCTTTTATTCAATGTATTGTCGTAGCTATTGATCAGTGCAGGCAATAAAACTTCAAACGCAGCCAGGCGGGTATCATAACCGGCTTTTATTACTTTGTCAAGATTGTATTTCTTTTCTTCATCCAGTACTCTCACCGCATTAATACCGCGGAAATTTTCGCCATCGGGTGCCAGGTAGGGTGCATAGTCTGTTTTCTTCGGACTGTATTTGCCCGCCACTGTAAAAGGAGTGGAGTTGCAATTTTGTAACCAGCCATTCGGCGGGTTGTAAATATGTACACTTTCATTTACGGTATGATAACCTTTCCACTCGGTAGCAGATGTGCTTCCATCAACGGGTTTACTCCAATCGTACTTAACATCACGCCTGGGTAAAAAATTGCCATGCCAGTAAGCAATATTTCCTTCTGCATCGGCGTACACAGTATTATTACTGGGGTTGGCGCCCATGTCCATGGTTTTTTTAAAGTCGGCAAAACTTTTTGATTTGGTACGCAGCCAGCTTTGTATAAAACCTTTTGTATCGCGGTTGTTGTGGCGTAAACTTATATATTGGCCGTTGCGCCTGGTAATAATAGGGCCGTGCTGCGTAAAAAGGGTATTGAACGTTTTTAATTGAAAACCATCCGCTGTTTTGTATTTAATGCTGATCGCTTTTTTTGTAACCGGAATTTCTTTTCCATTATATTTATAAAACCAGGCGTTACCTTTTTTTGTAAGCGTTTCAATATAAGCATCAGAAATATCGGCCTGGCTGCTGGTGTGCATCCACCCGCAATGCTCATTAAAACCCTGGTAAATAAATGGCTGCCCCCAGGTTACGGCGCCATACACATTTAACCCTTCTTCACTAACCATGTGTACCTCGGGCCTGAAATAAAATGTTACATGCGGGTTGATGTACAAAATAGCATTACCGCTTTCGGTGATGGCTGGCCCAAAAGCAAAACCATTCGACCCTGTTGGATCTTCGGCTTTAAATTCTCTTTTAGTAAGTGTTTCATCATTGCCAGCATAGAAGTTTTTTAATTCGTCAACAGAAATACCTGCTGTGCTGATAGCACCAATGCTTCCATCGGTCCAGAGTAAAGCATACCATGGCTCAAAATGGTTAAGTAAGATGGGTTTTACGTTTTGATGTTTGTACAGGTAAAAATTTATTCCATCAGCAAAAGCGTTTAAAATTTTCCTGAGGGTGTCGCTGGCAAGGTTATAATCCCTGATAGCATCGGCGCTGTCGATGACCAATCGTATCAGCAGATCATTGTAAATGTCTTTTTCTCCATTCACTTCCGCCTTGCGGCCCAGTTTTTCAATATAGTTCATCTCTACTCTTCTGAAATCATCCTCACACTGTGCGTACAGTAAACCAAACACAGCATCAGCATCTGTTTTGCTATACACATGGGGTATGCCATAATTATCACGAATGATGGTTACACGGGCAGCCTGTTTTTGCCAACGGGTAACGTCTGCCTTTGAAAAAGGCTGTGCAAATAGCTGCAGTGGCAGCAGCAAAAAAAACAGAAGACGTTTCATGATTTCTATATTTTAGAATTTACCCGATCAGTGCTTTTGCTTTTTCCATATCGATCTCTTTTTCCCATTTGGCAACAACAATGGTAGCAACTGTATTGCCGATGATATTGGTAAGTGCCCTGCCTTCGCTCATAAAACGATCTATACCAAAGATCAAAGCAATAGCCGCAACAGGTATATGGCCAACCGTTGGCAATGTAGCCGCCAGTACAATAAAGCCGCTGCCTGTTACGCCGGCTGCACCTTTTGAAGTGAGCAATAAAACCAACAACAATGTAATTTGATGGCCAATATCAAGTGGCGTGTTGGTTGCCTGGGCTAAAAAAACCGCAGCCATGGTTAAGTAGATAGAAGTTCCATCAAGATTAAAAGAATAACCGGTTGGTACCACTAAGCCAACAACCGGTTCGCTGCAACCCACTTTTTCCAGTTTATTGATGAGGCTTGGCAAAGCAGCTTCGGATGAAGAGGTGCCCAGCACGATCAGTAATTCATCTTTTATATAAGCAAGCAGGCGAATAATATTAAAACCGCTGAATTTTAAAATTCCTCCCAATACAACTAAAATGAAAATTAAACAGGTGATATAGAATGATCCCATCAGCTGTCCGAGTTGTGTAAGTGAACCAAGGCCATATTTTCCGATGGTAAATGCCATAGCACCCAACGCACCCAGCGGGGCTACCTTCATAATTATTTTTATGATGGCAAACAATCCGTCTTCCAGCGACTGAATACCTTTTAAAAGCGGGGTGGCTTTTTCGCCAATCTTAGATAGCGCAAAACCAAGCAATACGGCAAAGAACAGCACCTGTAAAATACTGCTGGTTGATAATGCATTTACAATATTGTCAGGTATAATATGCATCAGGAACTCGGTTACTGTCTGGCTTTTACCCTCTGTAATAAAATTCTCTACCGATTTGGTGTCCAGTGTTGCAGGATCAATGTTCATACCCACACCCGGCTTCAATATATTAATAACAACCAGGCCTATGATCAGGGCAAAAGTGGTAACCACTTCAAAATAAAGGATTGCTTTTAAACCCACCCGGCCAACCTTTTTGGTGTTTTGCATACCGGCAATGCCGGTAACAATAGTGCAGAAGATGATGGGGGCGATCATCATTTTGATCAGCTTAATAAAACCATCGCCCAAAGGTTTTAATTCAACAGCAAAGGAAGGATAGAAATGGCCGAGTGCAATGCCAATGCAAATAGCAACAAGCACCTGGAAGTAAAGGCTTTTGAAAAGTTTTGGCATGGTTGGTCAATTGCAGTTACAATGTATTAAAAATAATTGAAGTGGTAACGCCGGATTTGCTAAGAGGAATTATTGCGAGAACAGCATACCAGTTGTAATCTTAAAGCAAAATTCATCTACTTCAGACCCTACTGTCTGAAAATCTTTTCTGTCATATTTTTCCATAAGTATTTTATATAGGAATGAAGTTAAAATTTCCGGATGTTTTATTTTTACAAAACGACCATTGTAAAACAAATCATCATGTGGTTGAAGACCTAAATAAATGACATCTCTTTTCCCGTTCTTTTTAAGTACAATTCGGGCCCAGGCAATATATTTTATGGATGGATATTGTTTTTGTGGTTTTAGATTCCGATTTATAATGTTATAAACCGAATCTTCTTTGAAAGTAGCTTTTAGTCCATAAATGTTAAAATAATGATTGAAAAAAGCTGAACCAGTTTTTGTATATCTTCCTTTCTCCATGTCATCTGCCGCATTATAAATCATCGATATTTCTACAATTGTTGAGTCTTTTTGATTAGCAGGAAAGTTCTGTGAAAAAGAAAATTCAATGTTGGAAAATAGCACTAAAAAGATAAAAAACTTTTTCATAATCTATTTTAACTAATCAACCTTAGATCCCTTATCCCCCACAAACCACTGCTCTTTATTTTTAAACAGCACATTAAAAGTGGTAAGCGATCCGTAGCAACGGGTAATGTATTGCTGTATGTTTACCTTTTCTTCGTCGGTAAGTTTTTTATGGCTGTTGATGTTTTGTTCCAGCACACGCAGGCGATCCCGCAGCATTACAATCTTGTGAAAAAAATCGTCGATGGGAATGTCTTTTGGCTTCAGGCTTTTGTCTGCAGTTTGCAAACTCATAGTGCCGCCTATCCATTTATCACCAATGGGTACTATTTCGGTAACATCGGCCCATTGCCTTAAAATTTTCAATAAAGATCTTTCTACTTCTGAAGTTGTTTCTACTTCAATGGTTACATTTTCTGCAATGATCTCATCCAGGTGTTCATCAGTCTTATCAATTTCTTTTATACCATGGTGGATAAAAGAAATGAGGTAGGTTGCGTATTTAACGCCCACAATTACACCGGGGCCAAATTGGGTGTGTTGTAATCTTGTACCAACACCAAGGTTCAGTTGTTCGGGTTCCATATTATGCTTCTGTTTCGTTTGTTTCTTTTATAATGATCTTATTTTTCTTTTCATGATGCTTTTGTACCAGCCGCATTACCAGTGGAACAAACATGGGCATGGCCGATGCGATAAAAGGATTAGCCAGGTATATAAAGGCAAAAAGGGTAAACATGGCAGGAACCAAAATGGCCCTGAGAGAAAAATATTTTGCATCGGCCTTGCTTAAGCCCTCTGCTAATTTATTTGCAGGGTTACTGATATGCCTCCACATAAAGAGGTTGAAAAAGCCAAGCAGTATAATATTGGCCGTGTAAAATATCACGGGGGTAATTGCATGCTTCATCAGGTATTCGCTGTAAAAAGCCGTGCTGAAAGGCATGAGCGCTACTGCAAATAAAAACAGCAGGTTAAGCCTGATCAGTTTAGGAGTATAATTTACAACATAGCCAAACAGGCGGTGGTGAACGGTCCAGTAAATACCAATGAACATAAAACTGATGATAAAGCCAAAGAACTTTGGAAGCATGTGGGCAAGAGCCGATAATAATTTCCCCTCGGTGAATTCGGCCTTTTCTATTTCGGGCACTTTCAGTTCAATAACCAGCAGGGTTATGGCAATAGCAAAAACGGCATCGCTGAACAGGATCATCCGCTCCAGCTGAAATTCTTTTTTAAGCTCGTTGTGCAGTTGGTTCATAAAAGAGAGTTGTGGGCCTGAAAATACTTCTCTTTTTTTAATTTTTAATTTCTTCGGGTAATTTGATGGCAGCGTTTTTTAATAACTCGGCTTTAAAGGCATAGGAAGAATTGAGAATATACCTGTTGAAAGTAACATCATCGGCTGTGCTTGCAAACTCATAAGAAGGTAAATAGCGAACCATAAATGTATCCAGCTCGGCTCCTTGCAAGCCGGTAATGCGGCGTACAAAGTTTTTATTGAACCGGTAACTTACAAAATGATCCTGCTCCTGCTGCTCCAGCCTGGCCTGGAAAGCTTTTAACCGTTTGTTTCTTCTGAAGCGGAACATATTGATGATCTCATTTACATCGGCACCCACAGCGCCGCTGGGAGAAATACTGGTCTTGATGGTTGGTTTATGGAAATTATAAACATCAGCATAGGTTTGCCGGTTTTCCATAGAGTCTTCCCGATAGGAACGGGCAAACACGATCACTTCTTTTAATGTATGGTAGCCGCCCTTTACTGCAATGCCCAGCGATATATCAAACTGGGTAAGACTGGCCATATCCCTTACCGCAAACTTTTGGGTAGGCTTGTTCTTGTAAATGAATGTGAGCGAATCATTTTCTGCAACAGATATTTTATAACGCCCCATGGAATCGGTACGGGTGGTTTTGCCGCTGGTGCTTTCTACCTGCACATTTTCAACATAATTTCTTTTAGATGAATCGAACACAGTGCCGGTAACCATTAGCTGGGCATGCAACTGGTTACCCATAACAATAAACAAAAGCAGTAAATGTATTTTTAAAAACAATTGCAAAGGGCTGAAAAATTAGTAAAGGTAAAAGTACAGGAACAATTTATAACAACAGGTACAGCCAGTTGGTTTTAACTGCGATTTTGCTTTTGCCCTTAAACATTGTTCGCAGGATTTTGTGAAGAAGTTGGCCCGCAGATGTTGCAGAAGCAGGGGTTTAGTTTTCTGATATATCAGCGTATTCTGAAATGATATGTGCTATTTCTGTAAAACTTCAGCAATAACACGTGGGTAGTTTGCATGTTCCAGAACATGAATTTTCTGGGCAAGAGATGCTGCGGTTTCTTCTTCTTCCACCTGGCATGTTGCCTGAAAAATAATTTCTCCATGATCGTAGATCTCATCCACATAATGAATAGTAATACCGCTTTGGGTTTCTTTGGCGGCAATTACAGCTTCATGTACTTTGCTGCCATACATACCCTTTCCGCCATATTTGGGCAGCAGGGCGGGGTGTATGTTGATGATCTTTTTAGGATAAGCCTGTATTAAACTTACCGGCATCTTCCATAAAAAACCAGCCAATACTATAAAGTCTATTTTATATTGCAGCAGCTCTGGCAAATAAGCATCACCGATGTCAAACCGCTCTTTTTCTATTAATAAAGAAGGAATTCCTGCTTTTTCTGCAATCGAAAGCACCCCTGCACCCGTTTTATTGCAAACAACCAATGTAATTTTTATGTTTTCAGCAGCTTTAAAATGATTGATTATTTGTTGGGCGTTAGATCCGGTTCCGCTGGCAAAAATGGCAATTTGGGTTAGTTTTGGCCCTGTTTTGCTGGTTTTTCCGCTCATTTTGCCCCATATTTTGGCTATATACTTACTAAAAAAATTAAACTGACCAAGCGGGATACTGATAAGCAAAACACAAATTGGCCAAAGCAGGGTTATCAGCAATACATATAATATGATCCACAAAGCCCCTTTATCCAGGCCGGTTAACATTAAGATCTTACGTCCGGCATAGCCACAAAGGCTGCCCCCCAGTGCAAAAGTTGTAATAATGAGCACCAGGTTCAGGCCATTTACCTTCCATCTTTGTTTAAGTTTCTCAAACATTCGGCAAAAGTGGGGTAAAAATTTGTGAATTAGCCGGCCAATTGCAAAAAAAACCGATTAGCTGAAATACGTTACAAATACATGACAATTACTATGTAAATAATTAAACAATCGGCTGAAAACCATGCTGGATAAGGGAAAAAAAAATCCTAAAATGTTGATATATTCTCAACGTCCTGCCTTATTTTTGCACACGAATCAGGATATTTTTCCACATTAGCCCCGATATAACTGTATGAGTCGCTATAGAAAAATCTTAAACAGAGTCTTTACAAGCATTTTTTTAGTTGTTTTATTGTCAATTAATATACAGGCTTCTGCTGCCGATGGCGAGGCTTTGTTTAAAGCGAATTGTGCCAGTTGTCACAAGCCAGATAAGGATTTTACCGGTCCGGCGCTAAAAGGATGGAAAGACAGGGTACCTGGTGGCGACTGGATATATAAGTGGATAGCAAATTCAGGAGACTTAAGGGAAACCGAACCATATGCAAAAGCCCTTTTCGCAAAATGGAACAAAACCCAGATGACGGCTTTTGGAACCCAGCTTAAGAAAGAAGATATTGATGCTATATTAAAGTATGTAGATGATTACACTCCACCAACCCCACCTGTGGGAGACCCTAACGCTAAGGGAGCAGAAGACAACTCACTACTCTTTGGTATTTTAACCCTGGTTTTAGCACTTATTGCCTTTATATTATTACAGGTTAACAGTAACCTGCGCAAATTATCCGATGAGAAAGAAGGCGTAATGCGCCCAGAGCCGGTTCCGGCATACAAAAACAAAACATATTTAATGGCTGGTATTTTAGTACTGTTTGCGGTGGGTGGTTATTATACCATCAACGGGGCAATTGGTATGGGCCGCATGAAGAACTATCAGCCTAAGCAACCTATATTTTACTCTCACCAGGTACACGCCGGCACCAACCAGATCAGCTGTTTGTATTGCCATGGCGGTGCACAGGATAGCAAACAGGCAAGCATTCCATCAGTTAATACCTGTATGAATTGCCACAAATCCATCAACAAATACGAAGGTCCGGATAAACTGGTTAGAGAAGATGGTACTGCTGTTGACGGAACTGCAGAGATCCAGAAATTATATGAATATGCAGGCTGGAATGCAACAACCAAAACCTACAATCCGGATAATGATAACAACGGAATTCCTGATGGGGCAAAACCAATTGAGTGGGTAAAAATTCACAACCTGCCTGATCATGTTTATTTTAACCATAGCCAACACGTTAAAGTAGGAAAACAACAATGCCAGACCTGCCATGGCAACATTCAGCAAATGCCGGAAGTTTACCAGTTTACAGACTTAAGCATGGGCTGGTGTATCAATTGCCACAGAGAAACCAAAGTTGATTTTTACAACAAAGAAGATGGCTCTGGTAATAAATATTACAGCATTTATGAGAAATTCCACAAAGACCTGAAAAACCATAAAATGGACAGTGTTACGGTTGAAAAGATCGGCGGAACTGAATGTCAGAAATGTCACTATTAAAAATAATTAGCTGATTAGCTAATCCGATAATTTGCTAATCAGCATTACAAGGTTTTTTGAAGTTAGTAGAAGGTTAAAAAATTAGCACATCAGCATATTAGCACATTACAATAACTATGAGTAAGAAAAAATACTGGCAAAGTTTTGGTGAACTGAATCAAACGGAAAGTTTTCAGGAATCAGCCAATAAGGAATTTAAAGAAGAATTACTTCCTTTAGAAGATCTTGATGATAAAGGGATATTGGATGCTAAAACTCCCCGCAGGGATTTTCTTAAATACCTGGGCTTTAGTACAGCTGCCGCTGCTGTTGCTGCCAGTTGCGAAATGCCGGTACGTAAGGCTGTTCCTTTCTTAAACAAGCCGCAAAGCGTTATTCCGGGTGTTGCTAACTATTATGCATCTACTTATGTTAATGGTGGCGATACCATTTCTGTTGTTGTTAAGCAAAGAGATGGCAGGCCCATTAAGATAGAAGGAAACGAACTGTCAACCATTACAAACGGTGGTACCAATGCACAGGCACAGGCTTCCGTACTGGACCTGTACGATAATACACGCCTTCGCTATCCCATGCAGAAAGATGGTAAAGGCTTTAAAGAAGTTACCAGCTTTGATGCTTTTGATAAAATGGTGGGAGCTGCCATTACCGGCAAAGCTGTTGCTATTCTTACCTCAACAGTAAACTCACCATCTACCTTAGCAATTATTAATGAATTTATAGCAAAATATCCCGGCAGCCGCCACGTACAATACGATGCTGTAAGCTACAGCGGTATGTTACTGGCAAACGAGGCTTGCTACGGAAAAAGAGCGATCCCTTCTTACCATTTTGATAATGCAAAAGTGATCGTTAGTTTGGGTGCCGATTTCTTAGGCACCTGGTTAAGTCCTACTGAATTCAGCAGCCAATACGGAAAAAACAGAAAAGTTACAGGCGAAAAACCTGAGCTGAGTAAGCATTTTCAGTTTGAAAGCATGATGAGCCTAACCGGTAGTAATGCTGATGACCGCTATACGCATAAACCATCAGAAACAGGTGCTGTTGCTTTGGCCATAGCAGCTAAACTGGGTGTTGCAGTATCAGCTCCGTCTATTGCAGATGCTAAACTGGTTAAAGGAATTGATACGGCTGTTGCTGCTTTAAAAGCAAACGCCGGTGCTGCATTGGTAGTTTGCGGAAGTAACGATGCAAACATCCAGGTGGTAGTAAATGCTATTAACGAAGCCATTGGCGCCAACGGTAAAACCATTAACTGGGCTATCACATCAAACTACAAAAATGGTATTGATGCAGATATGGACAAGTTGATTACAGACATGAGCAGCGGCACAATTGGTGCGGTTTTGGTTCATGGAGTTAATCCTGCTTATACTTACAACGATAGCAAGAAATTTAAAGACGCCCTGGCAAAAGTTGTTTCTGTTTCTTTTAACGGAACTATGGATGAAACAACCGAGCTGTGCAAATACATTCTCCCATCTCACCACTGGTTAGAGAGCTGGGGCGATGCTGAACCTAAGACAGGTTATTACAGTTTATTGCAGCCAACCATTAACCCGCTATTTAAAACACGTGCTTACCAAACCTCATTAATAAAATGGAGTGCGGCTGCCGGTAGCATGGTTAATGATTACGAAACTTATTTTAAAACATACTGGAGTGCCAAACTGGGCAGTCCGGATCTTTGGGAAAAAGCTTTACAGGATGGTGTTGTAGAACCAGCAACCATGCCTGTTGGCGGCGGATCTTTTAACAGTGGCAAACTGGCCGAAGCTGCTGCAGCTGCCGGTTCAGTAAAGGGCGGCGCAGTTGAAGTGGTGCTGTATCAAAAAGTATCTGTAGGTGATGGTAGCCAGGCAAACAATCCATGGTTACAGGAATTACCTGATCCGATCTCGAAAGTAACCTGGGACAACTACGCAATGATGAGCCCTGCAATGGCTAAATCATTATTAGGGCTGGATGTAATGAACCAGGCAAAAGGAAACCAAAGCGACTACGAAGTACACCCAGAAAAACCGGTTGTAAAAATTACAGTAAACGGCAAATCTGTAGAGTTGCCTGTAATTGTTCTTCCTGGTATAAATCCTGCAACAATTGCATTGGCTGTTGGTTACGGAAGAGAAAGTGCAGATAAAGATGCAACTTCAACCAACATTGGAAGGTCTGCACATGGTGCCGGTAAAAATGTTTATCCATTGGTTACCTTCAACGGAACCAATTCATATAGTTCAGTAGCAACTGTTGAAAAAACAGGCGCCACTTATCCGCTGGCACAAACACAGGTGCATGGTTTTACAGAAAGCCGCCCGGTAATTTACGAAACCAATCTTGCATCATATAGTGCTAAGCCAGAAGCTCTTTTAGAAGAAATTAAAAGCGAATTGCTGAATATAACAGCAAACGGAAGCAAGGATTTTGTAAAAGATGCAACCATTTATCCTGACTTTGAAAAACCAGGTATTAAATGGGGTATGAGCATTGACCTGAACACCTGTACAGGTTGCAGCGCCTGCGTGGTAGCGTGTACAGCTGAAAATAACGTAAGTGTGGTTGGTAAAATGCAGGTACAACGTGCACACGAAATGCACTGGCTGCGTATCGACCGTTATTTTACAGGCGACCTCGAGAATCCGGATGTTGTTTTTCAGCCGATGCTTTGCCAGCATTGTGATAACGCACCTTGCGAAAACGTTTGCCCGGTAGCTGCAACAAACCATAGCAGCGAAGGCTTAAACCAAATGACCTATAACCGTTGTATAGGTACAAGATATTGTGCCAACAACTGCCCTTATAAAGTACGTCGCTTTAACTGGTTAGATTATACAGGAGCCGACAGTTTCCCTGATAACCAGAATCCGCTTATCGGTTCATACATGGATGAGAGTGTATTGCAAATGAATGACGACCTGACAAGAATGGTATTGAACCCTGATGTTACAGTACGTTCAAGAGGTGTGATCGAGAAATGTTCTTTCTGTGTACAACGTTTACAGGAAAGTAAACTTGAAGCTAAAAAACAACAGGACCCAACCCTGGTACGCAATGTAAAAACAGCCTGTATGCAGGCCTGTCCTACACACGCCATCAGCTTTGGTAATGTTAACGATAAAGAAAGTGATGTGTACAAAATCAGGAATGTAGATCAGAAACACCGTGCATTCTACGTGATGGAGCAGTTACACGTTTTGCCTAATGTAAGTTACCTGGCAAAAGTGCGTAATACCGACAGGCACATTGGTGTAGAAGAAGAGCATGGCGCAGAAGGAAAAGAAAAGAAAGAAGAAAAAGCACACGCATAATAATAGATAAGTAAAAATTAAAAATTAAAAAGTAAAAAATTAAAGGCTGAAGCAATATCTCATCTTTTGACTTTTAACTTTTGACTTTATACTTAAGATATGTCATTACTGAAATACGAATCGCAACTAAGGGAACCGCTGGTAGATGGTAATAAAGATTACCACCAGGTAACGGAAGATATCATTCGTCCCATTGAGATGAAACCGAGCCGTCTCTGGTATATTGGATTTTATATCAGCGTGGGGCTGTTATTATTTGGGGTGTACAGTGTTTATCGTGAAGTTACCTATGGTATTGGCCAGTGGAACGTGAACAAAACCATCGGCTGGGGTTGGGATATCACCAACTTCGTATGGTGGGTAGGTATTGGTCACGCCGGTACGCTCATCTCGGCTATCTTATTGTTATTCCGCCAGGGCTGGAGAACCGGTGTAAACCGTGCCGCAGAGGCGATGACGATCTTTGCGGTAATGTGTGCGGGCCAGTTCCCGATATGGCATATGGGTCGTGTGTGGATGGCATTCTTTGTATTACCTTATCCAAATACACGTGGTCCTTTATGGGTAAACTTTAACTCACCACTTTTGTGGGACGTATTTGCGATATCAACTTATTTCACTGTTTCATTATTATTCTGGTACTCAGGCTTATTGCCCGATCTGGCAACAGTAAGAGACCGTGCAAAAACCAAATTCCGCAAAATGTTTTATGGTGTTGCATCTTTCGGCTGGAGCGGAAGCACCAAGCACTGGCAACGTCATGAATCTTTATCACTGGTGTTGGCCGGTTTAAGTACACCGCTTGTACTTTCTGTACACACCATCGTATCTTTTGACTTTGCTACTTCAATTGTTCCGGGCTGGCATACAACCATCTTCCCTCCATACTTTGTGGCAGGTGCGGTATTTAGTGGCTTTGCCATGGTGCAAACGCTGATGATCATCGTAAGAAAAGTATTAAATCTTCAGGACTATATTACACTGGGCCATATTGAGGCCATGAACAAAGTAATTGTACTCACAGGTAGTATTGTAGGTTGTGCTTATTTAACGGAGTTATTCATTGCCTGGTACGGACAAAATCCTTACGAGTGGTATGCATTTAAAGAAAACCGTGCAAACCTGTACAGTCCTTATGGCTGGAGCTACTGGCTGATGATGTTCTGTAACGTGGTTTCACCACAGTTGTTCTGGAGCCGTAAATTAAGAAGGAATATTACTGTAACATTCTTCATGAGTATTATTGTAAACATCGGTATGTGGTTCGAGCGTTTTGTGATCATTGTTACTTCGGTGTACAGGGATTATCTGCCATCATCATGGAGTACTTATTACAGTCCTTCTATCTGGGAGATCGGATTTTACCTGGGTACTTTCGGATTATTCTTTACCTGCTTCTTCCTGTTTGCAAAATACTTCCCGGTTATTGCGGTAGCCGAGATCAAGTCTATTTTGAAAACCAGCGGAGAGAATTATAAAGTGAAGATGACGGATATTGAAAAGGCAGATGCCGAGAAGTTTTACTTAGATGAAGTTGAACACGCTCATTAGAATTTTGAATTTTAAATTTTGAATTTAATATTATGGCTGGAGGAATTAAAAAATTTGTAGTAGGATCATTTGATGATGAAAACGTATTGTTTCCTGCGGTGAAAAATGTTCGCAAGGCAGGTTACAAAATACACGATGTGTACACTCCTTTTCCGGTGCATGGCTTAGACCACGCAATGGGCATACGTGAAACCAGCCTGCATACCGCAGGGTTCATTTACGCTATTACCGGTACTACCACCGCACTTACATTTATGAGCTGGGTATTTACAAAAGACTGGCCTTTAAATATCGGCGGTAAACCAAACTTTGCACTACCGGCCTGGATACCTATTACTTTCGAGTTAACAGTACTATTCTCGGCGGTAGGTATGGTGCTCACGTTTTGCTACTTGTGTAACCTTGCCCCGTTTGTAAAAAAACATCATTTTCACCCAAGAGCTACAGACGATCTTTTTGTAATGGCTATTGAGTGTACCGATAAAACCAACGATGCAGAAGTTCAGGCATTTTTGCAAAATGCAGGAGCACAGGAAGTAAATGTGCAGATGGCAGAAACTGGATGGTGGATAGGCAGGTATCATAAAGAACAAAAACTGTATAAAGAAGAGAAAGGATATTAATAGCATACAATGAGAACAGCAGCTAAATTTCTCATTACAATAAAAAGAAGATTATACGAATGAAAAAAACCGCAATCATAGCAACCCTCATCTTATCAACGGCAACTGTTTTTATCAGTTGTAAAGATAAACGTGAACCTGGCAGAGTTTACATGCCTGATATGACTTACAGCCGTGCATACGAGAGTTATGCCCTGCGTGATTCTAATGTTTTCACAATGGATCCAAACGATGCAGGCCACAAAATATTCTTTAATAACCTGCCTCCTGCCGGTACATTAAAAAGAGGGGAATTGTATCCGTTCAACGTACCTAACGACAGCAACGGCTTACTTAATTTAAGCAACCAGGTTAAGAACCCATTAGGCCCTTTAACCGGTAAAGACCTGGAAGAGGCTGGAAGATTATTCAATATTAACTGTGCAGTATGCCATGGTGCAAAAGCTGAAGCAAACGGACCGCTGGCACCTAAAGTAGGTGGTGTAAAAAGTATTATGGCAGCCGTTATGGGAGGCCCGGGCATTGCACCTTTCAGCGATGGCAGAATATTTTTTGTAATGGAATACGGGCAAAACAATATGGGAAGCTATGCTTCTCAGTTAAGCAGGGAGCAGCGCTGGAGAATTATACAGTATATAAGAACATTACAACCTAAGAGTACCGGTACTGATACAGCAACAACAGCGGCACCTAAAGCAGACACCGCATCAATAAAAAAATAAAAGCATTAACCTGTCTGCCGGTAGGCAGGCACAAAATAAAGATTAGATGGATCATCAATTTCAATTACCCGGTAGTTATAAAAAGTGGACCTATGGCCTGATTGGTGCCGGAGTACTAGCATTGTTGTACGGGTTTATCATGTTCAATCCTTTTGCGCATGGCGGCCATGGCGAACATACAGACAGTACCCGTTTTTGGGCCGTGCTTTTACAAAACAGTGTTTTCTTTTTGCTGGTTGTAAATGCAGCTATGTTCTTTATTTGTGTTACCACTATGGCAATGGGTGGATGGGTAATTGCATTCAGAAGGGTTTCTGAAGCAATATCCAGTGCTGTGCCGGTTTTAGGGGTTATTACTTTTGTAATTTTAATGGCCATTGTCTTTGGTGGTCGTACCGATATTTACCATTGGCTGGATAAAGATGCTGTTGCAAACGATCACATTTTAAATGGTAAAAAAGGATTTTTGAACCCTACATTCTATGCCATCTGGTCTTTCTTAACAATTTTTCTCTGGTCATTTCTGGGTAGAAAAATGCGCAGCCTTAGTCTTGAAAGTGATAAGAACGGACAAATGGATTATGAAACCGGAAAGAAGTGGATATGGAGCAATACAGTATGGGCTTCTTTATATACCATTGTTTTCACACTAACCGTAGCATCTACCATTCCCTGGTTATGGCTGATGAGTATTGATGCTCATTGGTACAGCACTATGTTCAGCTGGTACACTTTTGCCAGCACATTTGTTTCAGGTGTTTCACTTATTGCACTATATGTAATTTATTTAAAAAACCGCGGACAATTAGAATATGTAACTGAAGAGCATCTGCATGATCTTGGAAAGTTCATGTTCGCATTCTCTGTGTTCTGGACTTACCTGTGGTTCTCTCAATACATGCTTATCTGGTATAGTAACCAACCAGAAGAAACCAAGTATTTTGTTGAAAGAATAGGTACTGCTACCAAGTCAGGTCCATACAAAGCGATATTTTTCCTGAACCTGATCATTAATTTCCTTTGTCCGTTACTTATCCTGATGAAGAAGGGAGCAAAAAGAAACTGGACTCTTGTTACTGTAATGGCAGTCTTGATCATCTTTGGTCATTGGCTGGATTTTTTCCAGATGGTAATGCCGGGCACCGTACACGAACATTATGGTATGGGAATTTTTGAATTTGGAACGGCCTGCCTGTTTATAGGATTGATCATGTTGGGAACGGGTAGTTATTTAAGCAAGCATTCTTTACTGGCAAAAAATCATCCTTTCCTGAAAGAAAGTATGATACACCATACATAATACCAGGCGCTGGTTTTGATACAAAAACAGCCGGATATATAAGTAAGATTTAAACAAGAAACTAGAATAATATTTACAGAAAATAACTTTGAATCATGAAGGAGTTTTTATTTATAGCTTTAGGAGTACTGATCTTTGTAGTCATCTTTCAGATTGCAAAGGCCAGTGAATACGTAAGCGTTTTAAAAGGTGAGGATAAAACACGAAAACAAAATAATAAGATCAATGCTTTTATGTTGATCGGGTTACTTGTTTTTGGTTTGATAGGCGTTTGGTATTGCAATGAACTGTATTTCGGTAAAACCCTTTTTCCGCAGGGCTCTGCATCGGTAGAAGGAGAGAAGATCGATACCATGTTGTACATTACCATTGCTATCACCGGTACTGTATTTGTTCTTACCCAGGTTCTCCTGTTCTGGTTTTGTTTTAAATACCAGGAAAAAGACGGGAAAAAGGCCTTTTACTTCCCCCATAACACAAAGCTGGAATTGATCTGGACCACAGTACCAGCTATTTTTCTTACTGTATTAGTGGTTTTTGGTTTAAAATACTGGTTTAAAATAACCGGTGATGCTCCCAAAGATGCGATCGTTGTAGAAGTTACCGGTCACCAGTTTGCCTGGGAATTCAGGTATCCGGGTGCTGATAAAGTATTGGGTAAAACTAACTTCAAACTGTATACAGCTAAAAATAACCTTGGTGTTGATTTTGACGACCCTGCAAGTAGGGATGATATACACGTAAATACAACCATGCACATTCCTGTAGGTGTTCCTGTTAAAATGGTAATTCATGCACAGGATGTAATTCATGATGTGGGTCTGCCTCATTTCAGGATGAAAATGGATGCTGTGCCAGGAATTCCAACTACCCAATGGTTTACTCCTAAGATCACAACAGCGGATATGAGAAAGAAAACCGGAAACCCGGATTTTAATTTTGAAATTGCCTGTGATCAGTTGTGTGGAGCAAATCACTTTGCCATGAGAGGAGTTATTGTGGTAGAAACAATGGAAGAGTATAAAAAATGGCTGGCTGAACAAAAATCTGAATACAGTGCTTTGTTCCCTGCTACCCCTGCTCCGGCAGAGGCTAAAGCAGATACCACTAAATTAATGTCTCAGGTTTTACCTGTAAAAAAATAAATTAAAGGGTTCCGGTATATAGTTGCCGGAAAAAGTAAAAAAAGCAAGAAAATGAGTAGCGCAGCAACATTACAGCATGCAGATGTTCACGTATCACATGATGCACATCACGAACACCATCACCACGAAACGTTTATAACCAAATACGTTTTTAGCCAGGATCATAAAATGATTGCCAAACAGTTTTTGGTAACCGGTATTATCTGGGCAATCATTGGTGGTTTGTTTTCTGTAATATTCCGTTTACAACTGGGATATCCCGAATCCACATTTCCATGGCTGGAAGATCTGCTGGGCCATTGGGCTGCTGGTGGTAAATTAAAGCCTGAGTTTTATTATGCATTGGTTACCATGCATGGTACCATTCTGGTGTTTTTTGTATTAACAGCAGGACTGAGCGGAACCTTTGCAAACTTTTTGATCCCATTACAGGTTGGTGCAAGGGATATGGCTTCGCCTATGTTGAATATGCTTAGCTACTGGTTTTTCTTCCTGGCTTCAATCATCATGTTCAGTTCACTGTTCATTCAAACCGGCCCTGCAAGTGGTGGTTGGACGATCTATCCTCCGTTAAGTGCTTTGGGCGATGCGTCAACAGGAAGTGTGGTAGGTATGGATTTCTGGCTGGTGAGTATGGCTATGTTCATTGTTTCTTCTTTATTGGGAGGCCTGAACTATATTACTACCATCCTTAACATGCGTACAAAAGGTATGAGCATGACCCGTATGCCATTAACCATCTGGGCATTGTTCTTTACTGCAGTTTTAGGCGTTCTTTCTTTCCCTGTATTACTATCAGGTGCTATCCTGTTACTGTTCGACCGTAACCTGGGTACCAGCTTCTATTTAAGTGATATAGTTGTTGCGGGCAAAATTTTACCAAATGAAGGTGGTAGTGCCATCCTGTTCCAGCATCTGTTCTGGTTCCTTGGCCACCCCGAAGTATATATTATCTTATTGCCAGCAATGGGTATGAGTTCGGAGATCATCAGTGTAAACAGCCGCAAGCCAATCTTTGGTTACATGGCGATGGTGGGCTCTGTATTCGCTATTGCAATCCTGGCATTCCTGGTTTGGGCGCATCACATGTTTGTAACCGGCCTTAATCCATTCCTGGGTTCTGTATTTGTGTTGCTCACATTATTGATCGCTGTACCATCTGCTATTAAAGTATTTAACTGGCTTACTACATTGTGGCGTGCAAATATCCGCTTTACACCGGGTATGTTATTCGCCATCGGCTTTGTTAGCTTATTTATCAGTGGTGGTTTAACTGGTATCTTCTTAGGTAACTCTGCATTAGATCTTCATTTACATGATACTTATTTTGTGGTAGCTCACTTTCATATTGTAATGGGTGTGGCATCATTCTTTGGAATGTTTGCCGGTGTGTACCACTGGTTCCCTAAAATGTTTGGCCGCTATTTAAACAATACATTGGCTTATATTCATTTCTGGGTAACTATTATTGGTGCTTACCTCATCTTCTGGCCAATGCATTACGAAGGTTTGGCAGGTATGCCACGTAGATATTACGACTTCTCAAGCTGGACATCTTTTAACCAGTTTGCAGGCTTAAATGAATTCATCAGTTTTGTATCAATGGTTGTGTTTGCAGCACAGTTGCTGTTTGTGTTCAACTTCTTCTACAGTATGTTTAAAGGAAGAAAAGTAACTGTTCAAAATCCATGGGGTGCAAACACACTGGAATGGACAACACCAATCAATCCTGGTCATGGAAACTGGCCTGGTGAAATTCCTGAAGTATACCGCGGAGCGTATGATTATGCAAAAGATGGCAAAGAGTTTATTCCGCAGAATACACCTGTAGGAGATGATGAATCAACGCATCATTAATTAAGGATGATCAAGTAATCTGTGTAATTGCACAGATATAAATTATAGATTTTTGAATAATTCAGAACAGGAAACGAAAGCCACCGCCAATTCAACCTCGTTTGCATTGGCAAGTAAAGTGAAAGATTATTTTCAACTGATCAAGTTCACTTTAAGTTTTATGGTGGTGTTCAGCACGGTGGTTAGCTTTTTAATTGCACCCACCGAGCAAGATGGAATAAAGTTTTACAGTCGTGAAAAAATACTATCAGTTCTTTTACTTTTTGTTGCAGGGATGCTGGTTACAGGTTCGGCAAATGCCATTAACCAGATATTAGAAAAAACATCAGACAGCCTGATGATGCGTACGGCCAAAAGGCCGGTTGCAAGCGGACGAATGAGCGTGAATGAAGCAGGAGCATTTGCTTTTATCACAGGTGCTGCGGGTGTTTTTATGATGTGGAAATTCTTTAACACCGAGAGTGCAATGGTTAGTTTATTCAGCCTTTTTTTATACGGCTTTATCTACACACCACTCAAAAAAGTTAATTCAATTTCTGTGCTGGTTGGTGCTATACCGGGTGCATTACCCTGCTTAATTGGCTGGGTGGCTGCTTATGGTAACGAATCGGTAAGCTGGACGGGGGCCTGGGTATTATTTGGCATTCAGTTCCTTTGGCAGTTCCCGCATTTTTGGGCAATAGCCTGGCTGGCACATAAAGATTATACAACAGCTGGTTTTAAACTGCTGCCTGCCGATAAGGGCCCTACCAAGTTTACAGCAATGCAAAGTATTATTTACAGCGCATTGATGATACCGATGGGATTTGTGCCTTTTTATACAGGTATTGCAGGCATTACCAGCCTCATTATCCTGCTGGTTTGCAACCTGTGGATGGTGTATGTAAGTGTATTGTTGTTTGTGCGTATGGATGCAAAAAGTGCCAGAAGGGTAATGTTCAGTTCTTATTTTTACCTGATGATTGTTTTGCTGGCGTTGTTTGCCAACAGGGCAGCACATTAAGTTGAGATTATAATTTTAAATTCCCGAAAGGGATAAAGTGATATGAGTACAGTGGCAATAGAACAAAGAAAAAAAATTCATCCGCATAAATTTACCCTGTGGGTGGGCATTGGCAGTTTGCTGATGATGTTTGCAGGGTTAACGAGTGCTTATATAGTAAAACGAAACCAGGCTAACTGGATTAGTTTTGAACTGCCGCGGCTTTTTTGGTATAGCACTGCTGCAATTATTTTGAGTAGTGTAACTATTTACCTGGCAGAAAAAGCATTTAAACAAAGGATGATGCAGAAATACCGTAGCCTGGCAGCTGCCACGCTGGTATTGGGAGTTCTTTTTATTGTTTTTCAATTACTGGGTTTTCAGCAGTTCTGGAAACAGGGATTACCACTTGGAAAGAATGTTTCCACTGATTTCCTTTATGTAATTGTTGGCCTTCATGCCGCACACGTTCTGGGCGGACTGATAGCATTGATCGTACTGTTTGCAAAGGCATTCAGCACAAAAACAAGAACCTATAACAGTGTTCCGGTAGAATTGGTAAGTACATACTGGCACTTTGTAGATATACTCTGGATCTATTTATTGATATTTTTAATAATGATCCGGTAACAGAAATTATTTATCAGCTTTTATTATAGAATTTAAGAATTATGTCAACAACAGCGATACCAACAAATACCAAATGGTGGAACGGAGGAAGAAGTCCCTTCAATATAAGCTATGGTAAAGTAATGATGTGGTACTTTTTAATGAGCGATGCTTTCACTTTTGGAGCATTCCTTATAAGCTATGGTACTATTCGTTTCAGTGTAAACCATTGGGCAGATCCTAACCATGTATTCAATGCATTTCCATTTGCAGGCCATGCAAACCTGCCATTGGCGTTTGTTAGTTTGATGACCTTTATCCTCATCTTCAGCTCAGTTACAATGGTATTGGCTGTGCATGAAGGACATAAAATGAACAGGAAAGGGGTTGAAAAATATATGGTGCTTACTATCCTGGGTGGTCTGGCGTTCTTAAGCTGCCAGGCATGGGAGTGGACGCATTTGATAACCGGAGACCATGCTGTTTTAGTTAACGGACATATTGAGCATTGGGGAACTACCGTAAGTAAAAATCCATGGGGCCCCGAAGTAATGTTCAATGGTCAGGAAGTAGCAACCCCGGGTCCTATAGCATTTGGAGGTTACTTCTTTGGTATTACCGGCTTCCACGGTTTCCACGTATTTAGTGGTGTAATTATTAACCTGGTAATGCTGATTAAAACAAGACTGGGTCATTTTGATCAACGAGGTCACTATGAAATGATAGAAAAAGCAGGTTTGTACTGGCACTTTGTAGACCTGGTTTGGGTATTTGTATTCCTTTGTTTTTATCTTGTTTAAAAAATCATTCAACGAATTATTTAAATTATAATCATGAGTTCACAAGCATCTTCTCCCGAAATTACACATGCTCCGGAACATGCAGCCGGTACAGGACGTATCTGGAAAACATTTTGGGTTTTATCCTTATTGACTATTATTGAACTGGGACTTGGTTATTTGCTGTATGCAAAGCACGGAGAATGGGGCTATGGTCCGGTTATTACAACCAAATTAACTATTGCAATATTAACCCTGTTAAAGGCTTATTACATTGTATCTATCTTTATGCACCTTGGCGATGAGATCCGTAACATGATCATGACCATTGTAGTTCCGCTTTTATTATTCGTATGGTTTATTGCTGCATTCCTTTGGGATGGTAATAGCTGGAAAAACCTGCGTAATACCAATGGACACTCTCGCCCTGCACAAACAGAACAGCATACAACACCTGCTGTTGAGAAAGACGCAAAACCTTAATTAATTTGTAAAAGAAAATAATAACCATCTCAGGAACACTTGGGATGGTTTTTTGTTTTATAGATAAAATGATTTGCATTGCCGTAAATTTGCAGCGGTAATAAAAGACAGTAATGAATAAAAAAGCAGTTTTAGCATTGATGCTTGCCATGGTGATGCCATTTGCAGGATATTTTATAGTTGACTATTTAAGTAAAGACGCTGCTGTAATGCCCCGTAGATATTTTACGCCAGACAGGGTAGATGTTATTGAAAAGAATGGGAAAACCACCACGGATACCATCTGGCATAAAGTGAAGAATATAGAATTTACAAACCAGCTGGGCAAGAAGGTTTCACTGTACGATCTGCATGGAAAAATTATTGTGATCGATTTCTTTTTTTCAAGATGCCCCAGCATTTGCCCGGGTCTTGCAAAAAGCATGAAAAGGTTACAGGATTCCTTCCAGAAAAACGACAGCATTGTGCAATTTGTTTCTATCAGTGTAGATCCTGAACATGATTCGGTACCACAGCTCAGAAAATTTGCAGACCGCTTTAATGCTAACCACGATAGCTGGTGGTTTGTAACCGGTAACAAAAAAGAGATCTATGATTTTGCTTTGAATGAATTAAAGGCAGGCCTGGCTGATACCGAAGTTGACAGCGCATTCATCCATACCGAAAATTTCTTTTTGCTAGACAGTAGCTTTGTGGTAAGGGGCTGGTACAATGGCTTTGATACAGTTAAGCAGGCCAGGCTGGTACAGGATATTCCTTTGCTAATGCTGGAAAAAGACAGAAAAAAACCTTCGGTATTTAGCGAATTTATACCCATATTACCTTTGATATTTACCGCAATCGGAATTGTATTCATTGCTGTATTTATTTTTAACCGCCAAAAAAACAAACAGGAAAAAAGAGCATAATCATGTTACAACCCTCTCTAACAAAGAATGATAAAAAAGCAAAGCTTTTAATTTACACCGTATCGATTGTAGTTTTTGCAGCCGTAGTAATTTTAAGTAAATACAAACTGCAGGTTGATCTTGGTTTTGATGTGCATCTTTTTGCAAAAGCAAATGCCATCATCAATTCAATGGTTGCAGTTCTTTTACTGGCAGGACTTTTTACCGCCAAACAAAAAAAGTTTGAACTGCATAAAAAGATCATGTTAACTGCAATTGTTCTGTCTGTATTATTTCTGCTTTCATACATTGCACATCATCTCTTTGCCGGCGAAACAAAGTTTGGGGGCGAGGGCATCGGCAGAACAATCTATTTTATTATTCTGTTTACCCATATTCCCCTGGCAGCAATTATTTTACCCTTCATTCTATTTACTGCTTATCGTGCATTAACCGGCGAATATGAAAGCCATAAAAAACTGGTGAGAATAACCTGGCCTGTGTGGTTTTATGTGGCTGTAACTGGTGTATTGGTTTACCTGATGATCAGCCCTTACTACAATTAAACTACCATGCAGCAAGGAAACGCTTTAAAGGCACTAAATATCATTCATAAAGCTTTAATGACAGGGCAGATATTATTTGCCTCTGTGTGTATTTACCTTAATTACAGCAAGACAATTGAGCCTCAGGCACAAGAACTTGACAGGGTTTTACAGGTGGTAGCTTTAATTATAACTGCTGGAGGCATTTTTGCAGGAATGAGTATTTTTAAAAAGAAATTGTTGCAGGCCAGGGAAATGCAGGTATCTGCGAAGGAAAAATTTGACCAGTACCGGTTGGCCTGTATTGTGCAATGGGCGCTGCTTGAAGGGCCATCTCTTTTCTGTATCATTTGCTTTTTTCTTACCGGTAATTATGCTTTTCTTGCTCTGATGGCTGTTGTTCTTTTTTTATTTACCATAACAGTGCCATCAAAACTTAAGGTATTAATGCAATTACAAATAAGCGAAGCGGAACTTGACGAATTATAGAACAGGCTCAACCACAATCTTGGTTTTGCTGAAATAAGTTATCCGTACATTTATCTTATCACCAACCTTTAAGCCTGCAGGTATACCATCGGCCTTTGGCGAAATTTTCGCCTGCACCTTTTCTCCAAACAAATTCAGGTAAATACCATATTGAGTGATCTTGTAGATATCAGCAGCTATAGGCTCATTTTTTTTCAGTGCCCTTTCTGCAGAGTAATATTCAGGAATGAACTTAAGCGTGAATAGCGATGCCGTTATTTTTTCCTTTTTATCCAGGTTGTCAAGCGCAAAAGTTACTGCCTCATTTAACTCTTCATCGCTGGGTTTTACCTGCCAGGGAGAGATTATTACAGGGAAGAAAAGATAACTATCAATTTCTTTTACATAATATTTATCATCCACAATTTTCAGGTAGCCGGTAAAATTGTTTTCTGTCCTGGCTTTATTAATAAGCACATCCAGTGCATTATTGTATAGAAATTTAATATCTGACGCCACCATTTTATCTCCGCGTCCTGATAAGCCAACTGTAAAACTTACGGTATCCCCAATATGAAAAACATGCTTTGCCTTTAAATTCTTCTCATCAACCTTACCATTTACCACTTTCTTCTTACCATTTATTTCATATTCAATGATGATGTATTTTTTTTCGTGGTTAACAAAAGAAACATTCCCTTTATGCAGTGTATGGCTCATAGTAAATGGTTTATTGAAACGCCCGTAATGTAGGTTTTTATTGGCAGCTTACTGTAAAATTATAAAGCCAGTTCTTCCGACGGGTTCCAGAACCGATTCTTAAAATCAACAACGGTATCATTTTTTACTGCAACACCATCTTTTTTCAGTAGCTCTTCCATGGCCGTTGGCGTGGCAAAATGATGTTTGCCGGTAAGCATTCCATTTCTGTTAACTACCCGTTGTGCCGGAACCTTTGGCCTGGCTGTATGTGCTGCATTCATTGCCCAGCCTACCATACGGGCACTTAACTTGGTGCCCAGGTATGCAGCAATAGCACCATAAGATGTAACTTTTCCTTTGGGTATCTGCCTTACCACATCAAAAACATCAGCAAAAAAACTGTATTCTTTCTGAGTGCTTTTTGGCTGCTCAACCTTAGTCGCTTTTGGTTTAGGATTGGTTATTTTCTTTGCCATCAGTGGTTAAAGATAACAATTCGTTCCGTTTTGGGTCGGGAACATTTATGTATTCATACGGGCAATGTTTGCAACCATTGCCACAGCAATGGCCCCTGTTAAGATGATACCTGGCAGTAAGTACAATAAAACCCTGCTCATTGTAATAAAAGTCCTCACCTTCAATCCAGCTGTTCATCTTTTTGTATTAATTATTGCAGCTGCTCATCTATATCTTTTATCTGCTGCGGTAATGTAAATTTCAGGTAATGAATTTTTTTGCTTTGTGCAATGTCCAGGCTTTCGTAATGGGTTTTTATTTTCAGTTCTTCCTTTACAAATGCCTCGCTGTAAACATTGTCTGAATCTTCAACAATTGTAAGGTCATAAAGTTCGGCAACCTTTTTGGTGAAACGATACAGATCAGGCGAATCGGTTTTCAAATGAATAATTCCACCTGGCTTTAAAATTTGCTGGTATAGCCTTAAGAACCGTGGATGCGTTAATCTTTTTTTTGCCTTGGAAATACGCAGCTGCGGATCAGGAAAAGTGATCCATATTTCATCCACTTCTCCTGCATTGAAATAGTCAGCAATCTTTTCTATTTGTGTGCGCAAAAAAGCAGCATTACTTAAATTTTCTGCCAGGCATTTTTTAGCTCCAATGAACATCCGGTTTCCCTTAACATCAACACCAATAAAATTCTGCTGTGGAAATAACTGCGACAGGCCAACGGTATATTCGCCTCTGCCACAGGCAAGTTCAAGAATTAACGGGTTATCGTTTTTAAAGAAACTGTACCACATGCCTTTCATGTCCGATGGGTATTCCAGCACATTGGAGAAGGTTTTTATTGCGGCAAAACGTTCTAATTTTTTTTGAGCCATGGGTGGCAAAGATAAATAATCAGCACCTGAAAAACAGTACTAAAATAGACCTTTGGCAATGCAAAAAAGCGCAGCTAAAGATAAATATGAGGCATAAATAAAGTAAGTTTGTATACAATTAAACAAAACTACAATTTATGACTACAGTAATAGTCCCCGTCGACTTTTCAGAAACTTCATTAAATGCCGCTAAATATGCCGCTCAACTGCTGACGGGTCATTATGGCGTATCAATGATCCTGTATCATAGTTATAGCAAAGCTTCAGAAGCTGCAGCTATTACAGAAAGCCTGGAAACGCTAAAGGCAGATCTGATGAAGGATAATATTGTAAAAATGGAAGTGTTGGCTCATGAAGAATCTGATTTTGTTGATGGATTAGAGAAAGCTGCAAGGCACCGCAGGGCCGACCTGGTAATTATGGGAATAACCGGTAAATCAGCCATTGCGCAGGTGTTTTTTGGAAGCAACACATTAAAAATGGCTGAAAGAAAAGTGTGCCCGGTGCTGATTGTTCCGGAAAGTGCTACGTTCAGCCCAATTAAAAATGTAATGCTTACATCCGACTTTAAAAACACATTAAACAGCACACCTTCTGCTCCAATCAAAGATTTCCTGGACGTATTTAAGCCTCAGCTGCATATAGTAAATGTAGATAACGAACACTATATTTCGCTAACAGAAAATTACGAGGCAGAAAAACAGGAATTAAAACAAATGTTTGCAGATTATAACCCCGAGTTTTATTTTATGCGTTTGTTTGATGTGGATGAAGCGATCAACTTATTTGCCGAAAGCAGGAATATCGACCTTATTATTGCTATTCAGAAGAACCGGTCGTTTATTGGAAAGTTATTAAGTGGAAGCAGAACAAAAACGCTTACCTATCATAGCAAAATGCCCATTATGATCATGCATGAGTAAGAAGCAATAATTATTTTATACATCCCCGCTTTTAAAGCGGGGATTTTTTATACAAGCCTACCCAGTCCATCAATTACTATACAATCAGTGATCTTGAAAAAGGAGATCACTTCTTCACATAAACTGTCACGTACTATGATCAGTAAATTTCCTGGCTTGTTATTAGTGCTGTATAATTTCACCGCATCTGCAACAGCAGGATAAAATCCCTGGCCCTTAAGTTCCAACTTGCCAGCTTCGTCAATTACCAGCCAGTCTGGGTTTTGGTTAAAGGCGTTTTGCAAAATAGAATTGGCTTTTTCAAAAGCAACGGTATAAAAATGAAATTTTCCTATTGTAGTAAGTAGTTCTTCTGTACCTGCATATTCAATACATTCAGCATCAAAAATTTCTTTTGTTTGTATGTTAAATATTTTCCTGCAACCGTTTATATCGGGCATTAAAATACCAGCTATGCTCTTTTGCAGGGCACTCCACTCCAGTAATTCCGTTGTTTTACCACTTCGTATGGGCCTTGAAAAAATATAAATACTCATACGGAAATTTTAGTTGCAGGTTGTTCAGCAATATCAGCATCCGACCAGGTAAGTGTTGCATAAATCAAGGTAGTAAAGAAGAATTGCCATCTCTTAAAACCCCGCTGTTGCTTACTTTGCTGCCAGGCTGCATTGGTAAGCCTGCTTAACACCGGCAGGAAAGATAAGACCTTTGCTACTTCATCACTATACCTGCTTTCTTTTTTCTTCAATAGCTTTTGAATACCTTTGGTAAGCAAAGGGCCAACAACCACAAACCATATCAGCAATGCCGAGAAGGTCCAGCTAATTGTTTTTATCACTTCAATCCAACCTTGTTTTGCATCTTTTGCAAAAAAGAAAAGTAAGACTGATAGCAGAATCATTATAAACAGCAGAACCCAGATCTTTTTATAGCTATGTTTTGTAGCTATGCCATTACTTTTTGTAAGCCCAATATCAACCAGTGGAGATTCCTTTAAAACAAAAGATGGATTGCTGGTATCAAAATCTTTGATAGTGCGCCATGCAAGCCATGCAATAAAAAACCCACCAACTATATAGATGAACAGGTAAACTGTCATTATCAAAAAACTACCGTTAGCAACAATATAGCCCACTTGCTTACCGGCAAAGGCAACCATATTATCCATGGCTTTCCAAAGCGATTGTCCAAAGAATAAAGTAAGCACCAGTAATTTCTGCACGGCAGACTCAAGCATAGCAATAATACTTACCAAAATAATGCTGATATAATTTACACGTAACAAACTAAAAAGAGCAAAGCCAAGCAATGCCTGGAAAGACACGGCAATGTATGCAGTAAGCGGCGTAAAAGGGCTTGCCATAGCTTTCACAATCAAAACCACAACCACGCTTTTTAATATTTGCCTGTACGAGTGATCAGAGAATTCGGCAATCAGGCAGATCATAACAACTGCCATACCGCCAACAAGTAAACCTGTAAAAGGAATTTGTAGGGCATGCATAATTCCACCAAGCCCGCTTTCTGTAAATGCCCATAATGCAGTAAGCCGCTGAATAGCATTGATGCGTTGTTCTTTAGAAAAGGCAGAAGAAAAAGAATTCATATTTACAAATATAATAAACAGATGCTGCATTGCAGATTCAGTAAGGAGTGATTGCATTATGATATTTGTCTGCGTTAAGGCAATTCAGTATTTTTATTGTTGACGAATGCTTGCTACCTGCCGCACAACCAATTCCTGCGTTGCAACAGCAGCATGCTGTCGTTTAATTATTGCAATATGGCTACAGATATTTCTGAGTTTATGAAAGAAGCGATCCGCTTATCTATAAACAATGTTGAAGAAGGCAATGGAGGTCCTTTTGGCGCTGTTGTGGTTAAGGATGGTAAAATAATTGCCCGTGGTGTAAACCAGGTTACAGCAACCAATGATCCCACAGCACATGCAGAAGTAGTGGCAATAAGAAATGCCTGTGCTTTACTAAATAGTTTTCAGCTGGATGGTTGTGAGATCTATACAAGTTGTGAGCCATGTCCCATGTGCCTGGGCGCTATTTACTGGGCAAGGCCGGCAAAATTGTTTTATGCTAACTCAAAAGAAGATGCAGCAATCATCAATTTTGATGACCAGTTTATTTACGAAGAGATAGCAAAACCCATTGCCGAACGAAAATTATTTACCAAACAGATATTAAGAGAAGAAGCTCTGGAAGCATTTAAAAAATGGAGCGAAAGCACAATCAAAACTGACTATTAATGATTCAGTTTATTTTAAATAACCAGCTGGTAAATGCCACACAGGCTTCGGGCAGTACTGTGCTGGATTATATCAGGTATTATAAAAGACTGGCAGGTACAAAGATCGGTTGCCGCGAAGGTGATTGTGGCGCCTGCACTATTCTGGTTGGAGATATTGAAAACGGCAAACTGGTTTACCGCTCCATGACAAGTTGTTTAATGCCTTTGGGCAACGCACATGGCAAACATATTGTTTCGGTAGAAGGAGTTAACCTGCCCGTTGACAGACAGGGTACAAAGGAACTTTCTCCCGTGCAACAAGCAATGGTAGACAGCAACGGAACACAATGCGGATTTTGTACCATTGGTTTTGTAATGTCGCTTACCGGTTTTGTACTCAACGATACCACTAAAAATTATGATGACGCCATTAGGGCTATTGATGGTAATATCTGCAGGTGCACGGGTTATAAATCTATTGAAAGAGCTGCTTCTATACTTTCTGAAAAACTCAATGATAAACCTGAACAGGAAACTATTGCCTGGCTGGTTGATCATAAGTTTATACCTGATTATTTTCTGCAGGTAAAAGAAAGGCTGGTTCAATTAAGAGAAAAAATAGGTGAAACAGCGCCGGCAATAAATCCGGCAGCGCAAAAATTAAAACTTGGTGGCGGAACCGATCTGCTTGTACAAAAAGCGCTCACCGTAAAAAAATCTGTTGTTGAGCATTTGTTTGATGATAATAATTTGCAGGAAATCAAATTTGAGAATGGACAATGCTACATTGGCGCCGCCGTTACTGTAACAGCTTTTGCTGAATCAGAATTGATACAAAGCTTCTTTCCTGCTTTAAAAAAACATATCAAACTCATTTCTTCCACACCCATTCGCAATATGGCTACGATGGCGGGTAACCTGGTAAATGCATCGCCCATTGGCGATATGAGCATTTTTCTGCTTGCGCTGGATAGTGAATTGATGCTTAATAAAAATGGGGCAATAAGGAATGTAAAGCTGAAAGATTTTTACAAAGGGTATAAGCAAATTGATAAAGATGCGGATGAGGTCATCGAAAAAATAATCTTTACGCCACCGCAAAAAAATAACTTCAATTTTGAAAAGGTAAGCAAGCGGACCCATTTAGATATTGCCAGCGTAAACACAGCCTGCCAGCTTGCTTTAAGCGATGATGGCATTGTAAATAGCATTCATCTTTCTGCAGGAGGCGTAGCGCCTTTTCCAAAATACCTTACAGAAACCTGTTCTTTTTTGCAAGGAAAAAAGATTAACCCGGAAAATTTAAAAGCAGCTATTGAAATAATGAAAGCGGAAATTGCACCTATCAGCGATGCAAGGGGAACTGCAGATTATAAAAGATTATTGTTGCGCCAGTTGTTCCTGGCTCACTTTCAAACCATTGATCAAAATTCAGGTGTGGCAATAAAAAATATTTTGCAACCTTAACCCAACAGTCTTTTAGGAAGTGTATGGATAATACGATCGGAAATATTGATGCAGCCAACCATGTAACGGGCACGTCCATCTACGTGGATGATATACCCGTGATGGAAGGAATGCTGTTTGTAAAAGTCTTTGATTCGCCGGTTGCTCATGGAAAAATAACCAGTCTGGATTTTTCTGCTGCATCGCAAATGGAAGGCATCGTAACAATATTTTCTTATAAAGATATTCCCGGCGAAAACCAGATAGGCGGTATCATACCCGATGAACCCTTACTAGCCGATCATGAAGTTCATTTTCGTGGCCAGCCGGTATTATTGATTGTTGCGGATAGTGAAGATGCTGCAGAAGAAGCATTCAAAGAAATTAAAATTGAAATAGAGCCACTGCCCATCATCACTAATCCACGGGAAGCATTTGCTCAGCGAAAATTACTAAGCCCATCCCGGAAATTTATAAAGGGAAATGTAGAAGAAGGTTTTGCAACATGCAAATATATTTTTGAAGGAAGAACAGAATCGGGTGGACAGGAACAACTATACCTGGAAACACAGGGCGCTTATGCATACCCAACCGAACATGATAGCGTAAAAATATTTTCATCCACACAAGGACCTACACAGGTGCAACGAACTGTTGCAAGAGTACTGGGTGTAGGTATGAATAAAGTGGAAGTGGATGTACCACGCCTGGGCGGCGGTTTTGGTGGTAAAGAAGACCAGGCATCTGCCTGGGGCGCTATGGCAGCCATGGTTGCATGGGTATTGAAGCGCCCGGCCAAATGTATTCCGCACCGCATGGAAGATATGCGCATGACCGGAAAAAGAAATCCTTACAGCAGTGATTATAAAATTGGGCTTGATGAAGACATGAAGATCATTGCATACGAAGCAACTTTTTACCAAAACGGTGGTGCCGCAGCCGATCTTTCTCCGGCAATTTTAGAAAGAACTTTATTCCATTCAACCAACAGTTATCATATTCCACATGTATCAGTAACAGCGCATTCCTGTAAAACAAATCTTCCGCCCAATACCGCCTTTCGTGGCTTTGGTGGCCCTCAGGGAATGTTTGTGATAGAAGCTGCTATTGATCATGCAGCAAAATCATTGAAGGTAGATGCTGATGTTATTCAGAGAAAAAACATGCTGGATAACGGAGATGAATTTCCTTACGGACAAATTGTAAAGGAATGCCAGGCTACCAATTGCTGGGATGAAGCGACGGATATCTATAACATGGAATCGGTGAAAAAAGAAATAGAATGGTTCAATAAAGAAAACCAGTTTTTAAAAAAGGGATGGTCGCTGATGCCCATTTGCTTTGGCATTTCATTTACCAATACCATGATGAATCAGGCACGAGCACTTGTTCATGTATACAGTGATGGCACTGTAGGCGTAAGTACCGGCGCTGTTGAAATGGGACAGGGTGTTAACTCAAAAATGCTGCAGGTTGCTGCAACATGTTTTGGTATATCGCCCGGTAAAATAAAATTAGAAACAACCAATACAACCCGTGTTGCCAACACATCACCTTCTGCAGCCAGTTCTACTGCCGACCTTAATGGTAAGGCATTGCTTGATGCATGTAACCAGATTAAAGAAAGGCTATTCACATTTATCAGAACTGAATTAACTGATAATGAAGACGAGATCATAGAAATAAAAGATGAAGTGGTTTATATCAATGACGAGGCTTCCATCTTCAACTGGAAGAACCTGGTACAGCAGGCTTTTATGAAGCGCATCAACCTGAGTGCAAAAGGCCACTATGCAACACCCATCATCAACTTTGATAAAACCATTGAGAAGGGACATCCTTTTGCATACCACGTGTATGGCACTGCATTAACAGAGGTGACTGTAGACTGCTTACGCGGCACTTATGAAATTGATGCGGTTAAGGTAGTGCATGATTTTGGCAGTAGTATGAACAGGGCTGTTGACCTGGGCCAGTGCGAAGGCGGTATTGTACAGGGCATTGGCTGGATGACGATGGAAGAGGTAATTTATAATGAAGAAGGGAAATTATTATCCAATGCATTATCTACTTACAAAATACCAGACATATATTCCGTTCCAAAAACACTAGATATAAAATTTTTGCAAACAGACGGAAATGATATGGCCATCTTTAAATCGAAAGCTGTGGGCGAGCCGCCGCTGATGTACGGCATTGGAGCTTACTTTGCTGTCCGCAATGCATTGGTTGCATTTAACCCAACTGCTGATATTGCTTACGATGCACCCATTACACCGGAAAAGGTTTTAATGGGTCTATATTCCAACAATGACAAATAAAAGAGCGATATACAGCAACCGATGCTGGCTTGATGAAAAACTTCAGCCGGCGACAGTGTATATGGAAAATAGCAGCATCTCAGCAATTCATCATTACAAAATGGATGGGGCAGAAGATGTAGGCGATCTTATTTTAATGCCCGGCATTATTGATGCTCATGTACACATTAACGAACCCGGCAGAACTGATTGGGAAGGATTTGATACTGCAACAAAAGCTGCAGCTGCAGGTGGCATTACCACGGTTGTTGATATGCCTTTGAATGCGAGTCCGGTTACAACAACTGTAGATGCATTTAATGAAAAACTGGAAGCATCAAAAAACAAATTGTATGTTAATGTTGGTTTTTATGGAGGACTCATTCCCGGCAATCAAAACGACCTGGAAGGATTGATGCAGGCCGGTGTGCTGGGCATCAAATGTTTTCTTACACATTCGGGCATTGATGAGTTTCCCAATGTGACCGAAAAAGAAATAGATACCGCTATGCCTGTCATCGCAAAATACGGGTTACCATTATTGGCGCATTGCGAAATTTTTGATAAAGAGGTTGATAGTAAACTTTCAGAATTTCCCAATAGTTATCAGCATTACTTAGCCAGCCGGCCGAAGCAATGGGAGAATGATGCAGTAGATCTGATGATAAAGCTTTGCCGTAAACACAATTGTAAAACGCATATTGTTCATGTGTCATCGGCTGAAGCATTAATAAAAATACAAAGGGCCAAAGAAGAAGAATTACCCATCACTGCCGAAACCTGTGCACACTATATTTACTTTAATGCAGAAGATATTCCCGATTCAAATTGCCTGTATAAATGTGCGCCGCCCATTCGTGAAAAAGAAAATAATGGACAGCTTAAAAGTGCATTGGCAAACGGAGTACTTGATTTTATTGCAACCGACCATTCACCGGCGCCGCCCGATATAAAAGAACTGGAAACAGGTAACCTGCAAAAAGCCTGGGGAGGTATTGCAGGGTTGCAGTTTTTATTACCAGCAAGCTGGACGGCGATGAAAGGAAAGATATCTATTGAAAAATTCATTCCTTTGCTTACTGAGCATCCTGCAAAATTTTTACAGGCAGATGAGCAGAAAGGAAAACTGGCTGTTGGTTATGATGCTGACCTGATCGTGTGGAATCCCGATGAAAAATTTGAAGTGAAAGCAGAAGATATTTTACACAGGTATAATTGTAGTTCGTATTGCGGCCAAAACCTATACGGAACAGTTCAACAGACAATTGTAAATGGAATAACTGTTTATCAAAACAAAAAAATAATACATAAAAACGCAGGACAATGGCTTTTGAAAAAGTAAAGGAGATCATTAAAGAAGCGCCGGCATTTGCACAGCTTACCGACCTGGCAGCTGAAAGACTTGGTGGCAAAGTATTATTTGCCACCGATGATTTTTTTGCAGAGAAAGAAAATCTCATCAAACCAACAAGAGGAATTTTTATAACCGATAAATATACCGACCGTGGCAAATGGATGGACGGTTGGGAAAGCCGCCGCAAGCGTATAGCTGGTCACGACTGGGCCGTCATTCAACTTGCAACTCCGGGGAAAATTACCGGCTTTGATATTGACACTAATTTCTTTCTGGGCAATCATCCGCCCCATGCATCTGTTGAAGCGGTATATTTAAATGATGCTGACCATGTAAAAGATTGGGAAGACATCGAATGGAAAGAAGTATTACCCAAATCACATTTAGATGCAGGCTCACAAAATTTTTATGAAAGCAACAGCAATGAAGTGTACACACATATACGACTGCATATTTACCCGGATGGAGGTGTGGCAAGATTGAGGGTGTATGGTGAAGTATTTAAAAACTGGGATGCTGTTCCGGCTGATGAAGAGGTCGATCTTGCTGCAGCTATCAACGGCGGCAAAGCCATTGCCTGCAATGATATGTTCTTTAGTGCCATGGGTAACCTCATTATGCCTGGCCGTGGCGTTAATATGGGCGATGGATGGGAAACCAAACGCAATCGTACTCCGGATAACCGTGATTGGGTGATATTAAAACTGGCTACGCCGGGTAAAATTGAAAAAGTATTGGTTGACACCTGTCATTTTAAAGGAAACTACCCCGATCGTTGTTCTATTGAAACATGTTTTGCAAATAATGATGAGGATGTTTTGAATAACACAATCGAATGGGAAACACTGTTAAGTCAACAAAGACTGAGTGCAGACAATGAGCATTTATTTATTAAAGAAATTAATGAAGTTGCTGTAGCTACGCATGTAAGGTTAAATATTTTTCCGGATGGTGGTATCAGTCGCTTACGTTTATTTGGAAAGAAAAAAAATTATTAATGCTCGGAATTATTTTATTGTCGGTACTGGGATTTGTATTGGTTATGCTTACCGGCATAACTTACTACCTGCGTTCGGCCGTTAAAGAATGCGATGCAGAAGAGGAAGCCGGCAAGGATACAGAAAAAAAGAAAACCGGCATTTTATCGTCCCAAACATTTATGTACACAGCCATCATACTGGTTTCAGTAGCTATGGCGGGTGCCTTATATATCTATGTGAAAGGCACCCCATGGGAAGCCCACCTGATGGAATGGCTGAACATAGTTATCCGCTTAATGCATATTACGTTTGGTATTGCGTGGATAGGCGCTTCATTTTATTTTGTTTTCCTGGAGAATGCGTTAAACCGCACAAAAGATGTTAGGGATGAACTGGCAGGCAACCTCTGGGCTGTGCATGGAGGCGGTTTTTATTATCTTGAAAAATATAAGGTAGCGCCCAAAACAATTCCCAAACACCTGCACTGGTTTAAATACGAAGCCTACTTCACTTGGCTGTCGGGATTTTGTTTACTGTTTGTGGTGTACTATTTTAATGCATCGGCTTTATTGATAGATAAAAATGTACTTGACATTGCACCGCTGTATGGTATCGCTATTGGTGTTGGTTCTTTTGTTGTTGCCTGGATATTGTATGATCTGCTTTGCAAATCTTCATTAATTAAAAACCCGGTATTGTTTACCATACTTGGTGTTGTTGCGTTGGCAGGGTTTGCTTATTTCTACAGTCATGTATTCAGCGGCCGTGCCGCTTATATTCATTTTGGTGCAATGATCGGCAGCATTATGGTGGCCAATGTTTTCTTTGTGATCATACCTGCACAAAAAGCCATGGTAAAAGCAGCCCGTGAAGACGTGCCTGTAAATCCGCAACTGGGCAAAAATGCATTGGCCCGTTCTTTACACAATAACTATTTTACATTGCCGGTTTTGTTTGTGATGATCAGCAATCATTTTCCATCAACATTCGGTTATGAAAATCCCTGGCTGATCCTCCTCATCATTACTGTTGGAACTGCTGGTGTAAAACATTATCTTAACCTCAGGGAAAAAGGACAGATTGCGGTTTGGGTACTGCCCGTTTCTGTGGTAATATTGCTGGCCGGCGCATTTATCTCTGCACCGCCTAAAGATCCGGGAGCCTGTAATACCAGAATTGATTTTAGCGAAGTGAACGCCATTATACAAAACAGGTGTACACCCTGCCACTCATCTAAACCAACCGATGATGTGTACAAAGCGCCTCCCAATGGCGTGATGTATGATACGCCGGAAGATATTGTGAAGAAGAAAGACCTTATCATGCAGCGGGTAGTGATAACCAAAACAATGCCGCAGAATAATAAAACAAATATCACACAAAAAGAAAGGGATATTATTCGTTGCTGGATTGAACAGGGAGCAACGGTAAAGTAAAAACTCAAAAGTATAAAAAGGCGCTATGACTATAAAAGCATTTAATAAATTAAGTAAAGCAGAAAGAGCAAAGCTACTGATGAGTTGCTGCGGCTCTTCAACCTGGGTTGATCTGATGCTAAAGCAATTTCCTTTCGCCGACGAAAATGGCTTGGTTGATGCGGCCAATGATATTTGGTACAACCAATGCAGCAGCAGCGACTGGCTGGAGTCATTTACACATCATCCCAAAATTGGTGATGTAAAAAGCCTCACTAAAAAATTTGCCGGTAAAGAACAGGCGTCTGTTGCAGCAGCTGCAAAAAAAACGATTGCTGCACTTGCTGATGCTAATACCGAATATGAAGCGAAGTTTGGTTTCATTTTTATTGTTTGTGCAACTGGTAAAAGCGCAACAGAAATGTTGCGCCTGCTGGAAGAAAGATTAGGCAACACGATTGGCGAAGAACTGCATATTGCCATGGGCGAACAAATAAAAATAACTATTCTTCGTTTTCAAAAATTAATTACCGAAGGCGATTGGAGTTTTATTAAACCCGGCCAGCTCACTACGCATGTGCTGGATACGGCCATTGGCAAGCCCGGAAAAGATATCAGCATCCGTTTACAAATACCTGTTAACGGCGCCTGGCAAACCATTGCACAGGGAATTACCAATGAAGATGGAAGACTTGCGGACCTGTTGCCATCTCAGAGAAAATTATCTCATGGTAATTATAAACTGGTTTTTGATACTGGTAATTATTTTGCAGCAAAAAAAATAAAAGGATTTTATCCCGAAGTTGAGATACAGTTTATTGTGTTTGACGAAACACATTATCATGTACCATTGCTGATCAATCCTTTTGGGTATTCTACCTATAGAGGAAGTTAAAAACCCCCTGAACTTCGTTCGTTCCCTTAGCAGGGAAACCCTGAAGGGGAAACCTGGAGCATTAAAGTTGAATAATTTTTAGTAAAACAATTATAACGATTAAAAAATGAGTGCATCAATTCCTGCAGAAAAAAAAGAACAACTCTTTAATAAACTGAAAGAAGCCAATACTTCCTTTCAACAAATCTACCCCGGCGACAGAAGTGAACGCCAGCCCGTACATACCTTATACGGAGGCGCCAACCTGTTTAAACACGATGCTGCAAGATCGCTTGGCGCAAGGGCGTTGGAGATATTTGAAACATACGCTCCTGATCACAAAGTATTCGGCAATGTATTTGGTATGGATACCAGTTCGGGTTTCAGCAGCAAAGTGTACAATAAAGTAATTGCAAAATTAAAGGCAGAAGCTATTGAAGATTTTCGCATTGATTTTGAAGATGGCTATGGTAACCGCAGTAATGAAGAGGAAGATGAAACTGCTCGTACTGCTGCATTGGAAGTGGCAAGAGGCATGCAGGAAAATACGTTGCCTCCTTTCATAGGCATACGCATAAAACCATTTACCGAAGAGATGAAGGAAAGGGGGTTACGAACGCTGGATATTTTTGTTACAACGCTGGTAAAAGAAACTGCTGGCAAACTGCCGGACAATTTTATTGTGATGTTGCCCAAAGTAACCATACCAGAACAACCAGCAACACTGGCTTCTTTCTTCGATATTATTGAAGAAGAGCTGACCATGGAAAAAGGAGTTTTAAAAATGGAAATGATGGTAGAAACCACGCAGGCCATTATGGATATTAACGGCACTAATCCTTTGTATCGTTTTGTAAAAGCAAGTAAAGGAAGATGCATTGCCATGCACTTTGGTACCTATGATTATACAGCAAGTTGCAGCGTCACTGCCAAATACCAGGAGATGGATCACCCGGTTTGCGACTTTGCTCACCACATGACCAAAGTAGCACTTGCCCATACAGGTATCTGGTTAAGTGATGGGGCTACCAATACCATGCCTATTGGCCCGCACCGAGGCGAAAACCTTACACAGCAACAGATGCAGGAAAATACAGACACTGTTCATCGTGCCTGGAAAAAGGGATACGATCATATCCGCCATTCTTTGTGGAATGGATTTTACCAGGGATGGGACCTGAACCCGGCGCAGTTTCCCATGCGCTATGCTGCGGTGTATGCATTCTTTTTAGAAAGCTATGATGATGCAGTAGAACGATTAAAAACTTTTGTTGAAAAAGCGGCTCGTGCAACCTTGATAGGCGATGTGTTTGATGATGCGGCAACAGGCCAGGGCTTACTGAATTATTTTTTACGGGCATTGAACAGTGGCGCCATTGCCGAAGAAGAAGTTTTAGTAACAGGCTTAACGCTGGACGAGATACGTGGGCGTTCATTTAAAAAAATATTGGAAAACAGAAAGGGATAACAGATGGACGTTTGGAAATTTATATCGGGAAAATTAGCGGCAGCACAAACCGTAATGCTTTTATATGTGCTGGACAGCGAAGGAAGTTCGCCGGGGCGAAGTGGTTTTAAAATGGCCGTGGCTGCTGATGGAACTATTTGCGGCACCATTGGCGGTGGTATTATGGAGCATAAACTTGTGGAGAAAGCGAAAGCCATGTTGCATAAGAATGAGATGCAGGTATTGTTGATGCGCCAATATCATGATAAGGAGCATACAACCGACCAGTCGGGAATGATATGCCTGGGTAACCAGCTGAATGCTTTTATCCCACTTACACAGGCCGATGAAAAAATTATTGAAACGATCCTGGAAGAAGGACTATACACCATTCAGCTTTCGCCCAAAGGGTTAAGCATTCATGAATCGGTGCCGGCAGATAAGAATCACAGTCTTGAATTCAGATCAAATGAAGACTGGCTGTACCTTGAAAAAATAAATCAGCGGCCTGTGATACACATTATTGGCGGCGGGCATGTAAGCCTTGCTTTATCGGAGCTGATGTGTTTCCTGGGATTTTACAGTAAAGTGTACGACGACCGCCCCGAGCTGAATACCATCCTGCAAAACTTTTTTGCCAATGAAAAGATCATTGTACCAGGTTACGAGCATTTGGGCGAATACATCAAAGACTGCGAAAAAGATTATGCCGTAATTATGACCGTAGGTTACCGTACCGATAAAATTGCTTTAAAGGAACTTTTAAAAAAACAATTCTATTACCTGGGCCTGATGGGCAGCGAGCATAAGATAGCTATGCTGATGGATGAATTAAAAGTGGAAGGAGTTGCAGAGGACGCATTGAAAAAAATATTCACGCCCATTGGTTTAAATATCTATAGCAAAACAACGCCCGAAATTGCAGTAAGTATTGCGGCAGAGATCATCCGTGAAAAAAATAAAGAACTGCCAACCGGCAGGAATTACTGATCAGCTAATTAAATACCAGCAACCTTTGTGCATCCCGCAGGCTGCACTTTTGATATTTGCTGTAAGCTTCAGCAGCCCGCAAAGCTGCGTTTTCAACCGGCTCGTTTTCTATCCTGCTTTTTAAAGCGGCTGAAAGGCTGTACGCTTCGGGGCTGCATAAACCCGATGTCCATACAACAGGAAGGGCGCCTGTGTTTTTTATATGCTTTGCAAAATAGCCTTTGCTTACACAGGCAAAGATCATGGCTTCTCTTTTTTTATTATCAACGGCTTTATAAGTATCTGTCAGCTGAAAATCCATTAAGCCATCATGACCTACATAGGCAAGTGTGGCAGAGGCGCCACCGCAGTAAATGGTTTTATTATTCATCCGTACCGAGTCATTATAATTTCCGCTGCAGCTTTTAAGAAAGTTGATAGTGCAGTTCTTTATTTCCTTTCCGTTATAAGCATCTGCTACCAGGTAAATATCTTTTCCCTTGTATTTAAATACCAGGCGTTCCAGTATTATGTTGCCGCTGTCCTGTTTCTTATCTGATAATAATTGCCAGCTTCCCTGCGATGAAAAGAATGTTTTAACACCATTACCACAACCCCAGTATAAATTGCTGGCAGGGTCCTGGCCATTGCCAATTTTTGCAGGAACAGGAACGATGCCCTGGTATTTATTATCGCAAAGTGCCACAAATACATGGATGACTTTTATACCCGCAGCATTAACAGGTTTGGCTTCAGAACTTACCGGGATTGATGTTGCTGTATTTTTTTTGACATGCTGCTGATTACAAAAACAAAAGATAAAAGGGAAAAAAAGTAGGATTTTATTCATATGGTAAAGATTACAAGAAGGCGACTTTCCATATTAAACTAAATAAAAAAGCCCCCGTTTTTCAACGAAGGCTTTTTAAAGCGCTGTAGGGGGAGGGATCGAACCTCCACGAGGCAGTTAGCTAAAGTACAAAGTTCGGTGGTCGACCCCGGTCGTTTTAATATTGCTATCAAAACGGCTCTATACTTCGTTTATCCTGTTATCCTCACCCCCGAGACAAGGGGGCATGTCTGCCATGCTTACGCAATTTCATCACCCCACAATTTTTAAGATCTTATCCCGCTTTATCAGGACTTTGATAACACAAAACTAAGGCATTTGCCAATACATTCAATAAATTTTATTAAATATTTGGAAATTATAGAAATAATTCAAATATTTGTTCATTGGTTTGAAAATAATCTAAAACACAAATGAATAATGGCGACTAAATTAAATCTTGACAAACTCGATCTGCAGATCATTCATGAAATGATGGAGACCTCGGAGATATCCTACGCCGAACTCGGTAAAAAACTCTTTGTAAGTGGTGGTACCATTCACGTACGTATTAAAAAACTACAGGAGTTTGGTATTGTTAAAGGTAATAAAATGGACGTTGATATAAAACAACTTGGCTACGATATCACCGCCTTTGTAGGTATTTACCTGGAGAAAAGTTCGCTGTATGATGCGGTTGCCAAAGAGCTGATGAACATACCTGAGATCGTGCGGCTGAATTATATTACCGGTAACTATAGCATGTTTATTGAAATTGTTTGTAAAGATATAAACCAGCTTCGCTTTGTACTGCATGACGAACTGCAGAAAATAAAAGGGATCGACAGAACCGAAACTTTTATTTCGCTTGAAGAAGGCTTCAGCAGGAATGTGCAGGTTGCTCCTACGGAGTAGTAAAAATTAATAATGAACAATTAATAATTCCTTCAAAGCAAGAGTCTGAATTTAATTCATCAGACTTTGAGCACTGAAAAAATTTTAATTATTAATTTTTAATTCTTCATTCTCTCACATCCACCGCATCTCTTAACCCGTTCCCTAATAAATTAAACGCCAGTACCAGCAACATAATGGCAAAGCCTGGAATCAAAGCCAGCAAAGGATTATGTGTGATGATGAAATTATAATTCTCCTTTATCATCAAACCCCAGCTTGGTTGCGGTGGTTGTATACCAATGCCGAGAAAACTTAAACCAGCTTCTACAATTATGGCTGTAGCAAAATTACCGGCAGCAATTACTAAAACAGGTCCGAGTATATTTGGCAAAATATGACGCAGAATTATACGACTGTCTTTTAAACCCAAAGCTCTTGCGGCCTGCACATATTCCATCTCTTTAATAGCCATCACCTGCCCACGTATCAGGCGGGCAACGCTTACCCACATGGTGAGACCGACAGCAATAAATATCTGCCAGAAACCTTTACCCATGGCCATGGTAATTGCAAATACCAATAATAAAGTCGGAATGCTCCAGGTAACATTTACCAGCCACATAATGGCTTCATCAACCCAGCCACGGTAATAACCGGCAAACGAACCTAAAATAATACCAAGCGTTAAAGAGATCAGTACAGCTATCAAACCCACGGCCAGGCTTACTCTTGTGCCAATGATCAACCGGCTTAAAATATCCCTGCCAAACTTATCAGTGCCCAGCCAGTATTTTTTGGTAATGATATTTTGATGAATGGTCGTAGGATCAATGGTTAACTGGTTGATAGAATAATATTGAACAACGGTTGTATCATCATCAATGAATTTATTTATTAAAAGACTGTCGCCATTGATGCGGTAACCTTTGATGGGGATCAATTGAAAATGCTTTTTTTCCCCACTGATGAGATGTTCAAACCAGAAACCGGACCAATATTTACTTCCATATATTTTTAAGAATTGCTGTGTGTAGCCCGGCTTTTTTGCCTGTATCTCTACCGTTTGCAGATCGGCATTGGGAGAGTTGTCCGGAGCGATTACATAACAAAATATGGAGATCAATACAGCCAATACAATCACGATCAAACCAAATATAGCGCCCCGGTTTTTTTTGAGTCGCTTCCACATGACTGCTTTAAAAGAAAAAGATTGCTGCATGCTGTAATTTACAACTTAAGTATAGCTGTGCTAAAATAATTTAAGTTGTGCTGAAGAGATTAAAAATATTCCACGGCTTTTCACAATTAACTTTTGTATTCATCCGTGTCAATTCGTGTAATCTGTGGCTAAACTAAGTTTTAAAATATCGCAGGTCCATTCCCTAATTTCCTGGCAAAGCAAATCATATTCGCCCCAGGGTTTATCAAAAGTAGGGATCATTTCTTTTAACCTGGCCTGCCATGCATCCGATTTGAATTCTTCCGGGAAACATTGCTGTAAAACCTTTAGCATAACTGATACAGATGTGGAAGCACCGGGCGACGCACCCAGCAAACCCGCCAAGCTGCCATCGGCAGCGCAAACCAGCTCGGTACCAAATTCAAGTATGCCACCTTGCTGCTCATCTTTTTTAATTACCTGCACACGCTGCCCGGCAATAACAAGTTCCCAGTCTTCTATATTGGCATTGGGGAAATAAGCCTGCAATGCATGAAACCGGTCTTCGGCTGATTGCGTGACCTGCTGAACCAAATATTTTGTAAGTGGCAGGTTATGCCAGCCTGCAGCCAGCATGGGTCCGGCATTGTCCCATTCAATACTTTTAGGCAGATCGAAATAACTGCCATTCTTTAAGAACTTAGTGCTGAAGCCTGCAAAAGGGCCAAACAATAATTCTTTTTTGCCGTTGATGACACGGGTATCCAGATGCGGCACACTCATGGGCGGGGAACCTACATAGGCTTTGCCATACACTTTGGCTGTATGTTGCTTTATGACCGTTTCATTATTGCATTTTAACCACTGCCCGCTGATGGGGAAACCGCCATAACCTTCTGCTTCTTCAATATCCGATTTTTGCAGCAGCGGCAATGCACCACCACCGGCACCAATAAAAACAAAATCTGCTAACAATTCTATTTCATCTTCTTCGGTAAGATTCTCTACTGTAACCAACCACCTCTTATCCTCCTGCTTTTTAAGATCCCTTACTTCGTGATGTAAATACAGCGTTACGTCTTTTAATGTTTGCAGGTGTGCAATCATCGCATCGGTAAGTGCACCAAAATTTACATCGGTGCCCAGGTCCATTTTTGTGGCAGCACATGGTTCATTGCTGTTTCTTCCCTGCATTACCAGTGGCATCCAGCTTAGTAATGTTTGCGGGTCATCCGAAAACTGCATGTCTTGAAATAATTTATTTTGAATCAGTGCTACGTGACGCTTTTTTAAGAATGCTACATTTTCATCACCCCACACAAAACTGATATGCGGAACAGGGTTGATAAAATTTTCAGGTGAAGCAAAATATTTTTGCTGTAACAGGTAAGCCCAGAACTGTTTGGATGTTTCAAACTGGGCAGCAATTTTTACCGCTTTACTGATATCAATACTGCCATCTCCTTTTTCGGTTGTATAATTCAGTTCGCAAAATGCGGAATGGCCCGTACCTGCATTGTTCCAGGCATCTGAGCTTTCTTCGGCAGCTTTGTGCAGGCGCTCAAAAATGGTAATGGAAATATCCGGCACCAATTCTTTCAACAATACAGCCAGCGTAGCACTCATGATACCTGCGCCTATTAAAACAACGTCGGGTTTATTTTTCATTTCTTATTTAGATTGATCATTTTACATTTCGCCCCTTCCATTTATAACTACCAAACTTACCCAGCCAGCCGGCAATAACTGTGTATATAATATGGAAAGGCTGCATCAGCGGAAACAGCCAGAGCAGTTTTTGTTTGCCAAAGAATGTTGCAACCGGGTAAAGAAAGATTAGTTCTACAATAGTCTTTACCACTAACAATAAAAGCCAGAGTTCTGTAATTGATAATGAATAATGAATAATGAATAATTTTTCCGGGTGAAACAGTCCTGCGAAAGGCAATAGCACCAGCAACACATTAACCAGGTAAACCAGTAGCAATACTGCAAAGATCCGTTTGTCATCATACTTATCGGCCTTACTGGCCCAGCGTATACGTTGGTTAAAAAATTCTTTTATTGAATGTACTGGCGCTGTTTGTACAATGGCCTCTTTCGTTTTTAAGAACATCACTTTATCAGGCCATTGCCTGTATATTTTATGCATCAGCAACATATCATCGCCGCTGGCGATATTATCAATGCCGGCAAAACCATTTACTGTTTCAAATGCTTTTTTGGTATAAGCCAGGTTGGCACCGTTGCACATGCTATGTATTTTTTTATATACCGATGCTCCTGTAATTCCCTGCAGGGTGATAAAATCGAGCGACTGGAAAATTTCAATGAACCGCTTGTTGCCGTTGATCAATACAGGTGCAGCAATAAACTGCGGTTGGTACTGTTCGTAAAATGCAGCAATAGTTTGTATCCAGTTTTGCGGAACAATGCAATCTGCATCTGTTGTAATAATTAGTTCGCCGGTTGATTGAGCGATGGCGATCTCAATCGCTTTCTTTTTATAAGAGTTTAATTCATCACTCACAAAATCTTTTAATGAAATAAGGTTTACATTTTTGCCAGCGTATGATTTTATAATGGCTGCAGTATCATCGGTTGAGTGATCATCTACAACCATAACTTCAAACAAATTAATTGGATAAGATTGTTTACAGAGTGAATCGAGGCAGGCAGCAATATTTATTTCCTCATTTCTTGCCGGAATAATGACTGTGATTTTTGTTGAGGGCTGCAAACCTGAAACCGGCAGTCTAAAATCTGAAATCGAAATCCAGGTTATCCAATAAAAAAGTATGAGCAAAGCGTACGAAACAAAAATGATCTGTAAAATGTTGATTAAAGCCTGCTCCATATTGATTTGTAGTACAAAAGTGCCCATCTACTTCGCTCAGGATAAATCCCCTCGGAAGCCGTACCGGTTGCTACAAAAATAAATTTTAAAATTTCAAACGAATGATTATCTTTGTTTAGTTGCATAAACAACTATATGTCAAACAACCAATTTAAAAAAGGAGAACTGTACAGCTTTATAACCGGTAAAGCCAGTACGGCAATTGGCCGCAGGTTGCAGAAGAATTTTAAGCAGGCCAATATAGAAATAACCATAGAGCAGTGGAGTGTATTATATCATTTGTGGAAGGTAGATGGTATGAGTCAGCAGGAATTATGCGATGCAACTTTCAGGGATAAGCCCAGCATTACACGCCTGGTTGATAACCTTGAAAAATTAAAACTGGTAAAACGCAATGCATCCAAAGAAGATCGCCGCAAGAACCTGATTGTACTTACACCTGAAGGAAAGGAACTGGAAGAGCATTGCATGGAACTGGCTAACACTACTTTGAACGAAGCCCTGGCAGGTGTAACCAACGGGCAGATTGAAATTGCGAAAGAAGTGTTGCAGATGGTGTATGATAATCTCAAGTAAGTTGCCCGTTGTTCCGAAAGCAGCAACAATCAGCACACGAACAACGTTTTCAAACAAGATTATAAACTTTTAAATTAAATAAAATGAGTACAACCACCTCAACTACCGCCGCCCTTAAAGGAGGCGAATGGTTAATTAAAGAAAGCAATGCATTCGATACCTACACACCCGAAGACTTCAACGAAGAGCAACTGATGGTGAAGGATATGTGCCTTCAGTTCTTAAATTCGGAAGTGCTGCCCATTGTAGACCGTATCGACAAAATGGAACCTGGCCTTATGCCATCGCTGATGGTAAAAGCCGGCGAACAAGGTTTGTTGGGCGCTTCAATACCCGAAGACCTGGGCGGACTGGGTAAAGATTTTATCACTTCTACCCTGGTGAACGAAGGACTGGGTGGAGGATACTCGTTTAGTGTGGCGGTTGCGGCACATACCGGTATCGGCACTTTGCCCATTTTATATTTTGGTACCGAAGAACAAAAGAAAAAATACATTCCCAAACTTGCAAGCGGCGAGTGGAAGGGAGCTTACGGTCTTACCGAACCCAACAGCGGCAGCGATGCACTGGGTGCAAAAACAATAGCTGTGCTGGATGCAGATGGAAAGAATTATATCCTGAACGGGCAAAAATGCTGGATAACAAATGGTGGCTTTGCCGATGTATATACCGTATTTGCAAAAATAGACGGCGATAAATTCAGCGCATTTATTGTAGAGCGTGGCATGGAAGGTTTTACACAGGGCCCCGAAGAACATAAGATGGGAATCAAAGGATCTTCTACCGTACAGTTGTATTTCCAGGATTGTAAAGTGCCGGTTGAAAATCTGCTGGGAGAGATTGGCAAAGGACATATCATTGCCTTCAACATCTTAAACATTGGCCGTTTAAAATTATGTGCGGCTGCGCTGGGTGGTGCAAAGATGTCGCTGAACGATACTATTACTTATGCCAAAACACGTGAGCAGTTTAAAACTGCCATTGCAAACTTTGGCGCTATTAAATACAAGCTTGCAGAAATGGCCATACGCATTTTTGTAGGCGAAACTGCATTGTACCGCACCGCTAAATGGGTAGATGATAAAGAAACGGAACTGGAAGCCGTTGGTAAAACTTTTGCCGAAGCCTTACTGGGCGCTGCAGAAGAATATGCAGTAGAATGTGCCATTTTAAAAGTACAAGGTAGTGAAGTGCTGGATTATGTAGTAGATGAAGGCGTGCAGGTGCATGGCGGCAACGGCTTTAGCGATGAATACAGCGCCAGTCGTGGCTACCGCGATAGTCGCATTAACCGCATTTACGAAGGTACCAACGAAATTAACCGCTTGCTTACAGTTGACATGATCTTGAAGCGTGCCATGAAGGGCAAGCTTGACCTGATGGGGCCGGCCATGGCCGTCAGCAAAGAACTGATGAGTATTCCCGAATTTGGTAATGATGATGAAACAGCATTTGCCAAAGAGCGTAAGGCGATTGTGAACATGAAGAAAAGTATTTTGATGGTAGCCGGTGCAGCGGTTCAAAAACTGATGATGAAACTGAACGACGAGCAGGAAATACTGATGAATATTGCTGATATGGCTATTGAAACATTTGAAGCGGAAAGTGTTCTGTTGCGTGTTATGAAAATGGCCGACAAGCAGGGTGAAGCAGCATCTCAGGTACAGATTGATATTATGCGCTGCTACCTGAACGATGCAGTTGACAAAGTAAATAAAGCCGGTAAGGAAGCCATCAATGCATTTGCCAGTGGTGATGAACAGCGTATGATGCTGCTGGGCTTAAAGCGGTTTACCAAAACAGAACCCTTCAATAGTAAGGATGCAAGAAGAAGGATTGCTGATAAACTGATAGCGGAAAATAAATATGCCTGGTAATGTATTCAGGAAATAATAGCGAACCCACTTTGTAATGAGGTGGGTTCTTTATTTTGTACCGCAAAAGAACTCAATACATCTCCATTTCCATCATCACTTCTTCCAGCGGGCTGCGGCCAAGCTGATGCAATAGGGCATTACAACGATACAATAAGGACGCCGGCAAGTCGCCGGTGTAGGCGTGATTCCAGAAAGTAAGTAACAGGTTTTGTTGCATAGCAGTTAACGGCTCCTGCAGTTTTAAAATCAAATGATGCAGGGCAGATATCTCTTCATCCTTTAAATGGTTAAAGGCATTGTGGGCCAGCAGATCGATGGTGAGGGAAAGAACCGTTTTACTTGGCAGCATATATATGGGTTTACAGGGTGTAATCTCACACTATAACGTGAAGAAATTGTAAAGCTTGTGTTACCCTATTGTGTTGTGGACTAAATGTGAATTGCATAGAAAAGCACAAGGTAAAACAGGCAATGTCTATCAGCACAGGACATGATATTTCTCATTAACTGTATCCGTTATCATCTGCAATTTTAATCTTTAAAAAAATCATTTATCAAGACTAAACAATTTATACAATGAAAAAAGAATACTGGATCAATGTGAAACATGTAGATAACAGGCTGGTTATTTTCATTAACGGGGCAATTGTGTGGGACAGCGGTATCATACATAACGATCCTGAAATGGACCAGTTTATAAACATTACCGATAATCTGCAGGAGCACGTAAACCACACATCTGAACTTATTTTTGAGGGCTTTAATGATACTTATTCTTCTGATGATTCAAGCCAGGGCCTGAATCCATGGCATTTTCATTACAGGGTTTTTACCAGAACAGTTGATGAAGCTGGAAACACACTAAGCGAAGAGAACATGCTGGCACCCTATAACGAAAAACACATGTCGAACCCCAATATAAGAGCAATTAATAATTGCTACCAGATCGTTAATAAGGAAGGAGTATTTCAAGTGGTGTCTAATTCGCTATCGCAGAATTTTTATAATTAGAAATAAAGCTTTTTGAAAAAGGATTTATTACAGTTGCATTGGTTAATGTAACGGGTAACTGTCTGGGATATCGATAATTATCCCCGATTACTTGCATTTGCAGTTTATTCGCCTTACCTTCTACAGCCAACGGCAGGAGGCAGTAATATTATGTAGTTGCCCGATGCAATAGTATTTACATTATCAACCTAACCAAAACAATTTTTCAATGAAAAAAATGATCCCAATTATTTGCCTGGGCATTGGATTTGCAAGCTGTAATAATGCAGGCAACACAGCAACTCCGGGCACAGATTCTTCAGGCACTGCCAGTAAATCTGCAACTGAAGTAATACTGCCTTTTAAACTGGAAAGGCCTTATAAGAACTGGCAAATGGGTAGCACAGAAAATGTGGCCGCTGCAATGGGGGCTCTTAAAGCTTTTGTAGATAAAGACTTTAAAGCATTGGGTAATTCCATCGGCGATTCGCTGGAAGTACGATTCGATTACTATCACGCAATCCTTAACCGCGACAGTGCCGTTACGATGTTTACAGCCCAACGCTCCATGTACAATGATCTTACAATTAATATGTACGATTATGAGTCGGTGATATCGGCCGACAAAAAAGATGAGTGGGTCACTATCTGGTACAAACAAAGCTGGAAGAATGAAAAAGGAGTAGCTGATTCAATATCTGTTATTGACGACTGCAAAATGAAGAACGGGAAAATGATTGAGCTGGATGAAAAGATACAGCACTATCCTAAAAATAAATAAGACCCCGGTTTTACAGCAATGCCCACCTTAAACCGTGGGCATTTTCTTTTTTAAAAGGTGCAGAAAAGTACCTGGTACTTTTGATAAAAAAAATGTAAAAGCATATATTACTGCAACTCTGGCAAACTATTAGGACTGCAATTGATAATGGGCCTTTCGTTTAATGGAACCAGTACAATAATATTGGTGCGGATGGTTTCGCCGTTTCGGAAGATATAGCCTGCTTTGGTAAGCCTGGTTACATCTTTATCATTTTCCTTAACCTTTACATTCACATTAAAATCCCTTGCTTTTACTGTACCCGATTTTGCTGTTAGCCTTTTTCCATTAGCATTAACGCAATTGAATGTTGCCAGCAGGTTGGCATCTGTTGAATAGCTGTAACTGCGATCGGCAAAAAGCAGGGTACAACCAGTTTTGTTAGTTGCGTAAAGTGTTATTTCAAAGCGGCCATACTCTTCGCCTTTGGCGTTTTTTGTTTGTTCGTTTTTAATGATGTAGCCATATTCAATGCCATCAATGGTCGCAGGCTTTTTTTCTTCCAGGTCGGTTAATTGCGCCTGTGTGGTGCCCCATGCCAGTAGCATTATAAGCAGCAAAAAATAAGTTTTAGAGAACATACAATGGGCTTTAATTTATTTGTTAAGGTAATCAATTTATTAAAAGGTAAAAAGAAGCCAGCCTGACGCATTTTATTTCACCGATAATTAACCAGCGAACCGTGTATTTTATTTTAACTTTCCGCCATGAAATTATCATTAACTATTGCTGCATTGCTGATGGGCACATATTGCGTTGCCCAAACAACCGATAAGCCTTTTATAAAACTGGTTGAACCAACGAAAACGGATATCAGGGTAAAAATATCACGCAATTTTATTATTGGCAGCACTTGTAAAACCTGTAATCTAACAGTAAATGGTAAAGAAGTAAAAGTGTACCCCACCGGAGCTTTTGCATACGAAGTAAATTTAAAACCCGGTGATAGTTCTTTTAGCCTGATTGCTTTTACTGCGCCGGATAAATCAGTAAATAAAAAACTAAGCTATAATTACACATTACCAGCTCCGCCTGATACAGTAAAAACACTGGATATTGCTTCGATAGAAACTTTTCCAGAGGGCAATTTGTTTGTAATGCCCGGCGATAGAATAAAATTTAAAGTAAAGTCATTAACCGGTTGTGCCGTTACAGCCAATGGTAATATTCCGCTGTATGAAATGCCTAACAATAAAATGCCTGGCATTTACCAGGGAGAATATGTGGTAAAGGAAAACGACAGTTTTTTGGTGAGTAAAATCCCGGTTACCACTACAGATAAAACAGGTAAAGTTTTTACCAAACAAAGTAAATACTGGGTTAGCATGTTTGGCCCGCTGGCACCTAATGTAGCTGTAACAAAAGGCAGGCTTTGTCATTTACTGTATGGGCTGGGCGATGATCGGTTAGGCGGCGCTAAGATCGGTTATCTCGATTCGATGGTTTTACTGAATGTAGTAGGTAAAGTAGGTAAAGAATATAAGGTACGCTTGAGCAAATACCGCACAGCATATATTGACGAAGATTCATTACAGTTTTTACCCAAGGGTAGCTTTACTCCAGAGTCACTTACCGATAAATGGACGGTTTATGGTGACAGTGCTTTTGATTATGTGCAACTGGGTTTGTTTGCCAGGTTACCGTACCAGAGTTTTCAGGAAGTTAATCCTTCTAAAATTATTGTGGATGTTTTTGGTGCTACCAACAATACCAACTGGATAACGCAGCTGGAAAACACAAAGGAGATAAGTAATGTTAGTTATGAACAAATAGAAGATGAGGTATTCAGAATTACTATAGAGCTGAAGCATGCCCAACACTGGGGCCACCAGATATATTACAAAGGGAATACACTGGTTGTAAAAATAAAACGGCAACCAGAGAATTTAGCACTTAAAAATTTAATCATTGGAGTAGATGCCGGCCACGGAGGCAGCAATACGGGTGCAGGCGGACCAACAGGTTCATCAGAAAAAATGCTTACGCTGGCAGTTTCACTAAAGCTGCAAAAACTGCTGGAACAAAACGGCGCCAGGGTGATCATGAGTCGTACCACCGAAAAGTTTTTTGATAATAAAGAACGCATTTTATTTTACCGTGATAGTGTGCCCGACCTGCTGGTAAGCATTCATCTGAACTCATCTGCCGATCCGATACGCACCAGCGGAACCAGTACTTTTTACCGCTATATTGGTTTCAGAAATTTAAGCCACAGCATTTATAAACGGATGCTTGAGCTGGGGCTGAAGGAATATGGCAATAATAGTAGTTTTAATTTTATGCTTAACAGCCCGATTGAATACCCCAACGCTTTGGTAGAGACTTTGTTTGTGAGCAACCCCGAAGATGAAATGAAGATACTGGACGAGAATTTTCAACAGCAAATAGCAGAGAAGATCGTGCAAGGCATTAAGGATTTTCTGGAGAGTTGTAAGAACAAATAATTGTCGTACCATATACCTCAAGCCAATTAATCGCTGCCTCTGCGATTATCTAAGCCAATACACTTATATGTTAGATCGCTAACATCAAAGTTTGGCCGTAGTTCAGGTTTACAGTAAATCAGATTTTTTAAATGGGTTAAAAAACCAGGCGGACATTACTCCGATTTCCCCGTAATTGGCCAGGAGACGGTTTTTTATTAGTGTACCTGATTTGTTCTATAGTGAAGAGCAATAAATGATGATTTGTACATATAAAAAATATAATCCTTGAACAGGTGTTTTAACCCTTTTAGAAAAGGTAGAAAAACGGTTTAATGCCCTGCTATTTGTTTCGTTCTTTGGGTACACATTCCGGTACCGTGTAAACGGTTCTGAGACAAATATTTTGTAACATCAGGTGTGTCCGGCCAAGCATATATTCCCGGTATGCCGGTGTTACCCAAAGAGAATAATTAAACAGATTATTACTTTATTAAACCCAAAACCATGCTTAGAACCTTGCTCTTTTTTACGCTGCTGTCTGTAACGATAAATACAACAGCTCAAACCACCACTGGCTTAATAGGCTACTGGTCATTTAGTGGTAATTACACCAATACGGGCTCGGCTACCGCTTCCGCGAATGGGGTAAGCACCAGCTTTACAACAAACGTCTGCAGTGCCGCTAATACTGCTGTACAGTTCCAGGGAACTACGGGTTCGTATATCAATTTTGTTGATAATGGCAATTTTGACTTTACAGGAGCCCAGAATTTTACAGTTGGTTTCAGCTTTTTTTTTAGCGGAAGCACTACGTCCGGCCTGGTTGATAATTGCCTGAATTATGGCGGCTGGGGCGTATGGTTATGGTCAACAGTTGCGGGAACATGGAACCTGCAATTCAACTACAAAAATAATTCCGTAGGAAGTGCGGCAGCTACCAATTTTACTCCCGGTAGCTGGCATCATGCCACGGCAGTAAGAAACAATGGCACTATATCGCTCTATGTAGATGGTGTTTTCCGCCTTTCAGCCACAGAAGGTACAACCTCTCCTACATATCCCATAAACATGGAGGCAGGTTCTATGACTTTTGGAAGCTTCAGTCCGCCCAGGTATAATCCATTCGGCGGTAAAATTGATGAGCTTAGGATCTATAACCGTGCTTTATCAGCAGCAGAGATACAAGGCGTATCTGATGCTGCTTTGCTTGCATGTTGTTCCTCCTCATCTGTACTGGCAGTATCCGGCCCTTCAACAATTTGTGCAGGATCTACAGCAAACTTAACCACTACTATAACAGGAGGCGTTTCTCCATATACAGTTGTGTACACAGATGGCACATCTAATTTTACGGTAAATAATTATATAAGCGGCACCAATATTCCTGTTAGCCCTTCCAGTACAAAAACCTATTCACTTGTTTCTGTAACGGATGCCAATTCCTGTGTTGGAAGTGGTAATAGTGGCAATCCAACTATAACAGTAACTCCATTACCCGTAGCCACGATCTCTTATGCAGGTTCACCATATTGTTCCAATGCAGGTACTGCAACAGTTACACGAACAGGAACTACTGGCGGAACCTATAGTTCAACAGCAGGCTTAACAATAAATGCAACAACTGGAGACGTTACATTAGGAACCAGTACACCTGGTACTTACACGGTCACCTATACGATAGCAGCCAGTGGCGGATGTTCTGCTGTAACGGCTACCACAACGATTACCATTACAGCATTGCCATCTGCAACAATCAGCTATGCAGGTTCTCCTTATTGTTCTAATGCAGGTACAGCAACAGTTACCAGAACAGGAACAGCCGGAGGAACTTACAGTTCAACAGCAGGGTTAACTATCAATGCAACAACAGGGGATGTTACTTTGGGTAGCAGTACACCCGGAACCTATACGGTTACTTATACCATTGCAGCTGCTGGCGGCTGTTCTGCAGTTACTGCAACAGCATCGATTACCGTTACACAGCTTCCTGCCGCAACGATCAGTTATGCGGGATCACCTTACTGCTCTAATACAGGCACGGCATCAGTTACCCGAACCGGAACAGCAGGCGGAACTTACAGTTCAACGGCGGGATTAACTATTAACTCAACTACCGGTGCTGTAACATTAGGTACCAGCACTCCCGGAACCTATACCGTTACTTATACCATTGCAGCCTCTGGCGGCTGTTCTGCAGTTACTGCAACAGCATCGATTATCGTTACACAGCTTCCAGCCGCAACGATCAGTTATGCGGGATCGCCTTACTGCTCAAATGCAGGTACAGCATCAGTTACAAGAACGGGAACTGCAGGCGGCACGTACAGTTCAACTGCAGGGTTAACCATCAATGCAACAACAGGTGAAGTTACTTTGGGTACCAGCACTCCCGGAACCTATACGGTTACTTATACCATTGCAGCCGCTGGCGGCTGTTCTGCAGTTACTGCAACAGCGTCGATCACAGTTACACAGCTTCCTGCTGCCACAATCAGTTATGCCGGATCGCCTTATTGCTCAAATGCAGGTACAGCGTCAGTTACAAGAACAGGAACAGCCGGCGGTACTTATAGTTCAACCGCAGGTTTAACCATCAATGCAACCACAGGTGATGTAACTTTAGGAACCAGTACGCCCGGAACCTATACGGTTACTTATACCATTGCTGCCGGTGGCGGATGTTCTGCTGTTATAGCGACAGCCTCGATAACCATCACGGCATTACCCGCTGCAACGATCAGCTATGCAGGTTCTCCTTATTGTTCTAATGCTGGTACTGCATCAGTTACAAGAACGGGCACAGCTGGTGGAACTTATAGCTCAACAGCAGGTTTAACTATTAATGCTACAACGGGAGATGTTACATTAGGAACCAGTACGCCTGGTACTTACACTGTTACTTATACCATTACTGCCGGTGGAGGTTGCCCTACGGTGACAGCTACAACAACTATAACTGTTACAGCAGCATCATTTGCAACAATTTCGTATGCGGGTACTCCTTATTGTTCCAATGCAGGCACTGCATCAGTTACAAGAACGGGCACGGCAGGTGGAACTTATAGTTCAACCGCAGGCTTAACTATTAATACATCAACAGGCGATGTTACTTTAGGAACCAGTACGCCCGGTACTTATACGGTTACCTATTCTCTGGGGGCTTCGGGAAGTTGTCCGGCTTTTACAACAACAGCAACTATTACTATAACTGCGGTACCATCAGCAACTATTGCTTATATAGCATCTCCTTACTGTTCCAACGTAGGTACAGCAGCTGTTACAAGAACCGGAACCGCAGGCGGAACTTATAGTTCAACCGCAGGTTTAACTATCAATGCAACAACAGGTGATGTTACATTAGGGACCAGTACCCCTGGTACTTACACGGTAACCTATACTATTGCCGCCAGCGGCGGATGTTCAGCTTTAACAGCCACAACTACCATAACCATCACTGCATTACCTGCTGCAACGATCAGTTACGCCGGCACTCCTTATTGTTCCAATGCAGGTACAGCTACTGCTACCAGAACCGGAACCGCAGGCGGAACCTATAGTTCAACCGCAGGTTTAATTATCAATGCAACAACCGGAGATGTCACAGTAGGAAGCAGTACGCCGGGAACTTATACAGTTACCTACACTATTGCCGCCAGTGGCGGATGTTCAGCTGTAACAGCCACAACTACCATAACCATCACTGCATTGCCTGCTGCAACGATCAGTTACGCCGGCACTCCTTATTGTTCCAATGCAGGCACTGCAACAGTTACAAGAACGGGCACTGCTGGTGGAACTTACAGCTCAACAGCAGGTTTAATTATCAATGCCACAACAGGCGACGTTACTTTAGGAACCAGTACGCCCGGTACCTACACGGTTACTTATACGATAGCAGCCAGTGGCGGATGTTCTACTGTAACGGCTACAACAACAATAACTATTACAGCAGCGCCATCTGCAACGATCAGCTATGCAGGCACACCATACTGCAGCAATGCCGGTACAGCAGCTGTTACACAAACGGGAACTACAGGTGGAACCTATTCGTCAACACCTGCAGGTTTAACTCTTAGTGCCTCAACCGGAGCTATAACCTTAAGCAGCAGTACACCAGGTACTTATACAGTTACCTACACAATAGCAGCAGCCGGTGGTTGTTCTGCCTTTAGTACAACAACTTCGGTAACAGTAACACAATTGCCATCCGCAACTATCAGTTATGCAGGCAATCCCTATTGCTCTAATACAGGCACAGCAACTGTTACGAGAACCGGTACTGCCGGAGGATCTTATTCTGCAAGTCCTGCGGGTTTAAGCATCAATGCCACAACAGGTGATGTGGTCTTAGGCACCAGCACACCCGGTACTTATACCGTTACTTACACGATTGCAGCCAGTGGTGGATGCTCTGCTGTAATAGCCACTGCATCGATAACAGTAACACAATTGCCATCCGCAACTATCAGTTATGCAGGCAATCCATATTGCTCTAATGCAGGTACAGCAACTGTTACGAGAACCGGTACTGCCGGAGGATCTTATTCTGCAAGTCCTGCGGGTTTAAGCATCAATGCCACAACAGGTGATGTGATCTTAGGCACCAGTACGCCTGGAACCTATTCCATTACATACACGATTGCAGCAGGTGGCGGATGTTCAACTGTAACTGCAACAACAACACTCACCATTACAGCAGCACCATCAGCTTCCATTGTTTATACAGGCTCTCCTTATTGTTCTAATGCAGGTACAGCCGTGGTTACACAAACAGGAACTAGCGGCGGAACTTATTCTGCAAGCCCTGCAGGTTTAACCCTTAACACAACAACCGGGGCTGTAACTTTAGGCACTAGTACCCCGGGCACATATACGGTTACCTATACCATTGTAGCATCGGGCGGATGTGCTGCATTTACTACAACTGCATCAATCACTATAACATCAACACCATCTGCTTCTATAAGCTATACTGGTTCTCCCTATTGCTCTAATGTAACCAGCGCTACAGTAACCCAAACCGGTGCCCCTGGCGGAACGTATAGTGCATCTCCTGCGGGGTTATCAATTAATGCCGCAACAGGAACAGTAAACCCAAGTACCAGTACACCAGGTACTTACACTGTAACTTATACTATTGCCGGATGTGCAACAGTTGCGGCAACTACCACGATTACGATCAATGCCGCTCCCAACATGATCATATTCTATGCCGGTACACCCTATTGCAGCAATGCAGGTACGGCAACGGTGAGCCAGTTTGGTACAACCGGCGGAACATATTCAGCTGCTCCTGCGGGCTTAAGCATCAATGCCACAACAGGCGCCGTAACACTTGGAACCAGTACGCCCGGTACTTATACTGTTGCCTATTCAGTAACAACAGCGGGTTGCGGAACTACTAATACGACCACAACGATAACTGTAAATGCAGCACCTAATGCAACGATCGCTTACGCCGGCAGTCCATACTGCTCAAATGCCGGTACAGCTAATGTCACCTTAACAGGAACGGGATCAGGCGGTACCTATAGCTCAACAGCTGGTTTAACAATCAATGCTAACACCGGGGCTATAACCTTAGGCACCAGCGCTCCAGGTACATATACTGTAACTTACACGGTAGCAGCATCAGGTGGTTGTGCACAGTATTCAACCACTACAACCATCAGCATTACGCAATTACCTGCGGCAACCATCAGCTATGCAGGTAATCCATTCTGCCAGAATGCAGGTACAGCCAGTGTAACACGTACAGGCACGGTTGGCGGAACATATACTTCAACAGCTGGCTTAAGTATCAATGCTTCAACAGGCGCAGTAAACCTTGCTGCCAGTACAGCCGGTACTTATACGGTAACCTATACCCTTGCTGCTGGTAGCGGATGCCCAGCTGTAGCAACCACTACAACCATCACCATTACCGCCTTACCGGCTGCAACGATCAGCTATACAGGTAATCCATTCTGCCAGCCAGGTGGTATTGCCACTGTAACCAGGACGGGAACAGCCGGTGGTACTTACAGCGCATTACCAGCAGGACTAAGTATCAATGCAGCAACGGGTGATATCAATGTTGCAACCAGTACTTCAGGAACCTACACGGTAACCTATACCCTGGCTGCGGCGGCAGGTTGCGGAGCGGTAACAACCACTACNAGTNTAACCATCAATGCACCATCTACAGCACCAACAGGAGCAACAGCCAGCTCAACAAGCCAATGCGGGCCCGGGGCTGTAACTTTAAATGTAACAGGAGGCAGCCTGGGATCGGGTAGCTGGAAATGGTACACGGGCAGCTGTGGCGGCACACTTGTAGGCACCGGGGCAACGCTGAATACAACAGTTGGTGCAACCACTACATACTTTGTTAGGGCCGAAGGACCATGTAACACAACAGCCTGTGCCAGTGTAACGGTAACAGTTAACACAGTTCCAACAATATCAATAACAAGCTCAACCACTACCATTAAACCTGGTCAGCCTGCAACGATCACTGCAACGGTTAGTCCGGCCGGAACAGCGATACAATGGTACAAGAATGGAATAGCTGTACCCGGCGCAACGGGCACAACTTTGGTAGTAAGTGTGGCCGACTATGGTAGTTATACAGCAGAGCCAACAACCGGAGCCGGTTGTAAAGCATTATCCAACAACCTGGACATTACAGCTGCAGCATCGAATATCGTGTATGTATATCCAAACCCAAGTGCAGGCCAGTTCCAGGTAAGGGTTTATAATTCACCGGGTAAGCTGCTCACATTGGCAGTGTATAATGACCTGGGTCAGCGGGTGTACAGGCAGGTAGTTATTACCAGTGCACCATATACCAGGATGGATGTAGACATTCGTAACAAGGCAGCAGGCAGATATATAGTGAAAGTGACCAATGATGAAGGAACAGAGATAGGCAGCAGGCCGATCATCATCGTTCATTAATCAATGGTTAAAAATGATACAGCCATAAAGAACCGCCCCCCAATCATTTGGGGGGCGGTTTATTTATATGGTACTGTAAAGACCATTTGATAATAATAAAATTAACAGGCGTTTTATTTTTTCGTCAACGCTTCATAAGCAGCAACAGTTTCATTAACCCCTTTTATCATTTGCGTGGTGGGCGGCCAGTCGCCATCCTGCAACAGATTTTGTAAACCTGTAAAACTACCTTGTAGTTTACGGATTGCTGCCAACCTGTCTTTATCAGTTGTTGCATTCAGTTCGTTCATACATTTTTTTATGTAGCTGTAACAGGTAAGGCTCAGGTCGTGTTGCAGCTGCAGATCCTTTGAGCTTGTTTTTACACGTGGATCCATTTTTACAATGAAAGACTGGCTGTACGTTTTTCCATCAACTGTTAACCTGGCCGTGTACGTTCCGGGCATTACCCACGGCGAAGTAGGATCGGGTGCTGTGTTATTTGGCGTAGCAGAAATAGGATAGGAAGGCGGCACATTCAATGGCTGGTAATGCATATCCCAGGTAAAGCGATGAGCACCTGCATTTGTTGAAAGTATTTGTTGTGGCCTGATCCAGTAAGGTGGAACATTGTTTGGTGGAATGATATACATCGTATCGGTTGATGCATATTTGCGGATGACGGTTCCCTTACTGTCTATAATATCTAACTGAACATTTGTTGCATTGTTTGCTAAATAATAATCGAAGATGGCGCCGTCGGGCGGATTTTGACCAGCAGGTTCATCGGGTGGAACGGGGGTATCAGGATACATGCTCCATCTTACCCGATAAGCTGTTTGCGGTTTGTAAAAAATATCTGTTATATGCTTAAGTTTTATCTCTAGCATTTGAGCCAGAACTCTTAACGGTGTGATATTATCCAGTATCCAGAAACTGCGGCCATGCGTTCCAATTACCAGGTCATCGTCTTTAATTACCAGGTCACGAATGGATGTTGCAGGCATATTCAGTCTTAAACTTTCCCAGTTGGCACCATCATCAAAAGAAACATACACGGCTCTTTCGCTTCCGGCAAATAATAATCCTTTTCTTACAGGATCTTCTTTTACCACATTGATGGGATCATTGGGTAATCCGTTTACAATTTCTGTCCAGGTTTTTCCACCATCAGTTGTTTTGTAAATATGGGGGCGCTGATCATCACAGCGAATACGGTTTACGGCTGCATAAGCAGTATTGGCATTGGTATGGCTGGCATCCATCAACGAAACCTTGCTCCAGCTGCTGATTGCCGCTGGGGTAACGTTGGTCCAGGTTTTACCACCGTCTTTGGTTACATGTATCAAACCATCATCGGTACCACACCAGATGGTGTTGATGTCAACATAACTTGGCGCAACGGTATAAATTACACCCCGGCGTGGCATCTTCTTCATTTCCTCTTTGGTATACACACCAAC
>JGI24770J26754_10000032_pt1 | contig 80492 bp, 67 predicted proteins | sample LakOneMetagenome_FD_26754 | JGI IMG/M metagenome (IMG submission 26754) | reverse complement strand
GTTAGAAAAACAGATATTTTGTGCAACTTCAAAGTCTTTGTTGTCTGTAAAAAAGTCTTCTGTCCAGGAGCAGGTCCAGGAATAATACGGAAGTGTGCGGAGCGTCTTGTTTTCCAAAGCAGCTGTAACATTATAGCAGGTGGTTGAATCACATTTCACGGTACTATCAATTGAGGCTTTCAGATCAAAAGGAGCAATATGCAGGCTTGTAATTTTGTATGTCTCCTTTTTTTGATCACAGGAGCAAAAAAGAATCAACACAATAATAGGGTATCTGATAAATTGCTGCATATTACGGGGTTTGCTGCCCATGTTCAAATGTACGTCACCCTGGCAAAGTTCACTTTCGGGTTTGGTGATAGTTGAGGGAAACCAGGCTTGCCGCAGACCTTTTGCTATTGGCCGTGAGTCACTTTTCTACGATTTTTAGTTTAAGTAATTTAGGCGAATCATACCCGCTGGTTTTTTGAAATATTTTAGTGTTTTTTGAAACAAAACATTTCAATGTCTTCAAATAGGTATCGCCGATATAAATTACAGGCCGGGACTTACCCAACGAAGTTTCATCCGCTCTAACTCCTGCCAGGATGAATTTCCAGTTTGTTAACCATATAACTTCCTGAATTCTTTCGGTAGTCCCCCGGAAAGCGATCCTGGTCCACTTTTTAGTTTTAAGGTTGCTTAATGTAATTGCCTGGTCGGCTTCGCCTCCATATGAAACGATCTTCTTTCCTTCTTTTTCCAGGTTAAGCCAGTAGCTGTAAATATCTATAAACTGATTCCGATCGGGCGAAAATGTTAGAGCTGGTTTATAAATGGAATAGAAATCTTTAATGTCCTTCAGGTCCATATATTCAATATTTTCAAAAGAGTCAGTTTTTTCCTGATGGAAAGATGAAAGGCTAAAGTGGGTAAAGCTGTTTGTCCAGCCGTTGAGGGTGTTGTCAAAATAATACTGAAAGCTGATCAATTCAGAAGGCTGTGCAAATGAACTTTTGAAGAATAAAGTGGATAGTGCAAAAAAAATATAATAAAGTACTCGTTTCATTGGGGTGTGCATTTTGTATTGACAGTAACACATAAATCTACGAAAGTTCCGGATATGTTTACATTGACTGTGAATTGAAAACTGTACCGGTAAATGCCAGGATGGGCTGATGAAGATCTCTGTCTCCGTAATGCCCCAATGCAATCGGGGCGGACCTGCCTGCCGGCAGGCAGGTTTGAAGAGGCATCACCTGTTCCGACCATTGTCGGGAAGTGATACCACAAAGTTTACTTTCGGGGTTGGTGATTGTGGGGGAAGGCTTGCGCCAGTAAAGGTTCTGCAAATACTTTTGTTTTGCGCTGTTTTAATTTCCAGGATGAAAAAATTAATAATTCGCCCACTTTTACCAATCAACTTTAGCTCCAAATTGTTCCGGCACCAGGCCTCCTCCGCAACTACAATTTGAAGTTTTGGTATAGGTTGATTTTATTTTAGCTCCATAAGTATATTCGTAATCGGCTGTGTAGGAATAGGAGTTAGTAACCTCACCGGTACCGTTACAAAAACGGCAGCGCACATAACGCTGTACTTTTCTGAATTTACCCGAATTTAAAAAGTCGTTGACAGGTATATAACCTTCTTCTGGTGCCATTCCCGGTACGTTAACGTCGTATCTTGTTACCTTAAAGTTATTTTTGGCATCTACACCCGAAACACTATATAAGTACCTTCCTGAACGATCCATATAAAAATTGGATATGCAACCTGTAATGTCTGCTTTAGAAGGATTTTCCAGGCGTAAAAATAATTTGTCTCTATCTGCCTCTTTTAACTTATCCTGTTCAATTCGTTTTGCTATATAGGCTTTATATCCTTCTACTTCATATTCTCTTTTATCCCTGTATTCACTAAGTGCTATTGTATTGGTGTCTCTTGCCTTAAGAGGTATTTCGCCGTAGGGGACAACCTGGGAAGCATAAAAATTTGTTCTTGTATAAAAGCGATACCTGTTTTTTTCGATTATATAACCTTGTTCACTACCGTCGCCCTGCTTTATAACATAACCTGTTTTAAACACATCTGCCGGTTTGGGTAATTCCATTTTTTTATTACTAACCAGTTTGGTTGGTAAAAAGTAACCTGCCTCGGTTGTGTAACCTCCGGTCCTAAAGCCCCAACCTTCTATTTCTCCGTCATTATTTAATTTACCGTAATAACTTATAGTTGCTACGGTTGTTTCTTCTTCGTTTATATACTTATTTTTTTTGCTGTTGTATTTATTGGTTACCCTTACAATTTTATTAGTAACCTGGTTCGGATACAGTACACTACTGTCGGGTAGCAGTTTTTTCAGTAGCGCTTCGGTTGGTATACGTGCACCCTCTTTCCAAAAGCCTATTTCATAGAAACCATCTGCATCTTTCATAACACCAAAGCCGTATGGTTTTTTGTTGTATTGCATTCCCATATAACTTTTACTGTCATAAATAAAAGAAGCAAAGTTAGCAGAACTGATGTAAGGCAATAATGAATAAAGCCCTTCATCTCTTTCAGCTTTTTTTTCAAACTCCTCAACACCAAACGGCAGGCTAGAAAATTGTGTTACCGGAAAGTCGGCCAATAATAGTCCTACTTTGAAATGGGTTGTTTTTTGTGATTTATAATCATAGGTGTTATAAATGCCGTAGCCTGTACGTAGTCCGTTTATAACCTGTCCTTCGTAGTAAGCATTCGCCACCCCCAGCCCATACAACCTGTTAAAAGCCGGCTTTACATGGTTTGTACTAAAAAAACTACCGTAGCCATCTTTAATCATAATCTGGTCGCCATATCCAAGCATGATCTCACCATTAAAAAATAAAGCAGGAACAGCAGCACTGTCAAAATCTAATTTCAGCAGTCCCCTTTTACTTATAAATCCATTTTCAAAAATAGCTTTACATTCCACGGGGCTGATGTTTGCCTGCCTGCTGGTCACTTTAAATATGGCAATGCCATTGGCCTTGTTATCTTCAAAACTACCTTTATATACATACTCGTTGTTATAGTAGGTATCATCAAAATACAATTCTCCTTCCAGCATTTTGCCCGCTGCAAGTGTGCCTTTAAAGTGAGGTGGTTTGGTTGCGGGTGAAAGTGTACCGTCTAGTGTATATACTCTTTTTTTGTCCCAATGATATATGGTGTAACTCGCCAGCAATACAGAGTCTTTGCCGCCGGCTGTTTTGAAATAATACTTTTTATCCGTTGGAAGTTCGGCGCCAATGAAATTATGGGGCATGTCAGCAGCCTTCATTTCAGTGTCGGTATACCGATAGTTTTGTGCATAGCTGTTTATCCCGGATAAACCAAGGCTGATGATCAGCAACTTCGTATAAATAAATCTCATTTTTTAAAAACTAATTTAGTGGATAGCAAATTATTGATAAATACCTGCCACAGGGTATTTTAGTGAGGTATTAAAAGTGAATACATTACGTACAACGTGCAGGGCTTAATGCAGGTTGGGCAATAGCATTCAGTGCGCCCACATAACCGCTGCTGCCCTGTGCCGGCCTACACATCGGGATTGAAATTATGAAGTTTAAGTTAACAACTAAAAGCCAAATAGTATTCGGTAGAGCCCGATATTAGCTGATAGTAATACAAATGCTGATTGTTATTCTGGTAGGGAACACTTGAACCAGTAGGTAATGAAAATTTCGCTGTCCATAATGCCCCGATACAATCGGGGCGGACCTGCCTGCCGGCAGGCAGGTTTGAGGAGGCACCAAGTGATCACACAAGGTTTACATTGGGGTTGGGGAATGTGAGGGGAAATACTTGAGACAGTGCGCTACTGTATTATTCTTTTACAGGTCTTTTAAAGTCCATAACAGAATTGTCCGGATCGTTAACATCGTAAATAACCACATACTTACCTTCCGGGCAAACTATCCCGGGTATTTCTTGTCCGCTGTAAACTACATCGCATGTTTTTTTAAACGTCTGTCCATTTAATTCAAATGAATATTCAATCATTCGGGAATCATTTGTGTTGATCCATTGAACGGTGGTGCCGCTTATTTCGACCCCGCTTTTTTTAAGGGTAAGCGTTTCTTTTATTGATGGAAAGAAACAAGTAAAGTATATAACCAGGATTAACAAAATGCCTGAAATTGTCCAACCAGTCTCCCGGGTTGCTGAAGCCGCTGTTCTAAGGCGTTTACGTAGCCGAAACAATAAAAATAAAGTCAGCCCTGCGCAAATAACAATCTCAATTATTTCTATAATTAGTTGTTGCCTGAAAATGTAATCGCTTGATGAAATGTCTAAAATTATCAAAATGAATATCCAGGTTTAGTGCTGTAAAATAGTACAGCCAAGGCTCAAATATACGCTACTCTGCTGCTGTTTTGTATTAATTGACATGTAAAACTGTACCCGCAATACCAGGTTGGTTAATGAAGATATCGGGTTCCGTAATGCCCCGATACAATCGGGTGGATCTGCCTGCCGGCAGGCAGGTTTGAGGAGGCATCAAGTGATCCTACAAAGTTTAGATTTGGGTTTGGTGATTGCGTTGGGAACACTTGACAGTAGGGTTACAAGAACGAATAGTCAGGACTTGGATTTGAAGGTCTAGTGTCCGACACATATTGAAAGGCAGGAGTCAGATTCTTAAATAACTCAGTGAATTCATTTGATAAATTTTCTACAAATGCCTTAAATCCAGTTTTTGTTACAATAGTGTATAGGATAGAAGGTCGGTCACTATACGATCTAACGGATAGTAGTTTTCCTATTTCAATACTCCTAATTTCAAGATCTTCTCCCAAGCCGGTACGACAATTATACATTTCACTGTCAATAACAATTACAGGGAAATAAAAGTTGCAGAAAGGGCGCTTAGAAGTATTTGATTTATTAACTAAATACTCGCAAGCATTTACGGTGCTCATTATAGCTTGATATGGAATATCTTTTCCTGAAGTAAAGCACTGAGTAAGATTGAAGCCAATTTTGTCACTATCATAATTTAAAAGAGACAAATTATTCAATTCGTTTGTTTTAGTCATCAAAAGTTTACCGTTGATTGTGGTAAAGATGTCTTTTATTATTTCTTCCTTGTGATCCATGTGTTGTCTTCTTGAAAACAGCAACCAAGGTTTGTCCCTCGAAAGCTTACATTCCACAACTATTGAGAAGTTGAAGGTAACTCCATTTAAAGTGAAATACCTTGTGGCTAATAAATCTATCTCTCGATATTTTTTTGTTTCCTCATCTTCATAATGCAGAGACTGCATCACACTAAAGTTATTCAGTGACAAAATGTTTTCACAATACATTTCAAGTGGGTAGCCTTGCTCACTAATCCACTCGGCTATTTTTGAAATTTTGTTGTTCATAAAAACTGCTGTTAACTCTCAAATATACGCAACCCTGTTAAAGTTTTGGATTAATAGTAAATGTAAAACTCTATGAGCAAATACCAGAATGGGTTGACAATGGCCTCTGAGAGGATGTTGGTGAAAACCAGGCGCCGCATTTTAGAAAGTAGCAGTTTATTTCGGAAACTCAATCTCAGTTACACGAGTCATTGGATACACATTGGTAGTTTTGCTTTTTTCATGGTAGAAGAAAATGAAATTTTGAGTTTTTCCGATATAATAATTGTTACTGTCTGACATCATTCTAATGCCGTCATTGAGGGTGACAATAACTTTTCGGTATTTTTTGGAATCCTTTATGCTATTAATTTCATCTCTTGTAATTGAAATTAGAAAGCCGGTAATGAAAATAAAAAAGAAAACAAGTCTGATGAAAATTATTGTGCCCATGTTTGACTTTACTTTTCTATGTTTTACTTCGGATTCAACGATTAGAATTGCAATAAGGAAAATTGCAAAATACAAAATTGCGCTTGAAAGGTAACTCCACAAATTAGCTGGATGCTTAAATGAAAATATAAACTGAATAAGTAAAACACCAACTAAGCCGCCTAATAATACTGATCCAAAAAGTTTCCAGTATAACTTTATTCTTTTCCAAAAGTTATTTTCTTCGAATAATTTCGCTCGTAGATCGGCTTTTTCTTTATTCTCTTTACTATCTGGATTGTCTTGAAAGAAGAAAACTTGAAGTATTGAAAGTGCAACTACTAAAATTATAAAAGTCAATATGTCTAAGAATGATGTTACTATTTCGGAAAATTCCAAAAAATGGATAATGTTAATATTGAATGCTTGATAAAAAACTATCAGCCTTTCCACCCCCAAAAAGATAATAAACGACCCTAAATATGGAAGGTATTTTGAGAATTGGCTTTTATCGCTTTCCATTATTTTTAGTCCTTTTTAGGGTTTCCCAAGTTATATAGAAGTCTGATTGCGTCAATTAAGGCTGTCTTGCGGCTACCGTTTTCTCCAATTATGATATTTATTTTGGAATCAAAAAAGTATTCTTGGCTTTTGATACCCTTAAAGTTTTGTATGTAGACTTCAGAATGATACATGGCGTTGTGTTTATTGTAGAGTGTTCAACAAGTCTTGCAGCTAAAGGGCAAGGCTATTTATTATAATCCGTTGTTCCAAATAAGTATATCTTTTTAGTCTCATCCTGGATACCTTTTGGTAGCAGATTGAATAGAACACTTACCAAGGATTTTTTTCCAGTGTTCGCAATTAGTTTTAAACTCATTTCTTTTGTGGGATTGTCCGTTGTGATACCTTCAGCAATTGAAATTACATCTTCAAATACTTCTCCAACACTCGAAATAAGTTTTTCGTCTTTGGCTTTTCTCAAATCAATAGAAAGTGCGTCTGAAAAATCAAGTACAACCTTACCATTAGGTTCATCTAAGTAAGAGTTAAACAAAACTAGCTCGACACTTCCAGTATATTTCCAAGTCGTTACCTGGGAAATTTGTTCACGTAAATGATTAAATATTGCAGAATTAAAATACCAATTATCTCCATTTACTTTGGTAATTACTTGGTGGTCTGTTCCATTAGCTACGGGCTGGTAACCAATACAAAAAAAATCTATTGTTTTCCCTGAGCGGTTGTGAAAATAATCAATGCCTACTAAAATTTCGTCCTTAGTGAAATTATTAGGAAGAGCAAATAATAGTCCTGCAACTCTTGTATTGTTATCCCCTTGACTCTTGTAAGTAAAAGAGTGTTTAAGGTGATCTACTAATTCTTCAAAACTGTCAATTACTACCATATTTGTAGGTTTATAGGTAAAGCCTTGCTGTTAACTCATAAATATACACAACTTCCAGTACATATTCGCTTTGATTATCAATTGTAAGCAACACCAGCAAGTAGTAACATAGTTGGCAACCAAACATAAGTTCTATTGTCATTATCTCTTTATGGATTCCCGTAATCCTAAAAAACGTCATTTCCCCATTCCACCCCATTTCCGACATAAAATTCCCACCAACCCCACCCCTATAGGTGGCCCACCCTACCCAAAACCCTAATTTACCCACCATATAGGGTTAGTTTTCCCACCTAAAACCCAAACCGGCCCACCTGCATACCCAAACTACGCCACCCAGGTACCCAAACCTGCCCACCTCAATACCCAAACCGGGCCACCCGGTTAGCCAAACTTACCCTTGCTGTTTACCAAACCAGCCTGGCCTAAAAACAACTTACCCCACCTTTCGGGTGGGGTAAGTTTACCAAAATGGTTAACCGGGTTTAGGTTTGAGGAGGGTTTGGCGTATTTCCACCTGTGCCGCCCTGGCCCGCAAATCGCTGCTTCAGGGCGCTGTACACCGTGTCGGCACCGGGTAACCCGGCACTGGCAGCAGCTTCAAACAACCGGTAGGCGGCCAGGCTGCTGGCATAGGCTTCGCTGCCGCAAAGCATGCGGGTGTCCTGTATCTTTTCTACCAGCTGCATGGCTATGCCCTCCAGTTCGTCCAGCTGCTCGTACAGGGTAAGGTCGGTTTGAATGTCGGCCACATTCAGGTAGGCCGGCAACATGGGGGCATTGTTGGCCAGGGCATTAATGCTGTCGGCTACAAATACCTTGTTGCCCTCGTTGATCTTGGGCAGGCTTACCCGCTCGTCGGTGGTAAGGCCAATTAAAAAGGGCATCAGGCTGTACATACTGTTGAAGTACTTTTTTACGGTGGCCATGTCGGCCTCGCTCATGGTAGTGTTGAGGCGGTTGATTGTGATGTTCATTTGTTTTTACGTTTTGGATCAAAAAAAATTGTTTTACAGCTGCAGCCTGTATACCGGCCCGCTGCGCTGTAAAACTGCCCCAAAAAAACAATACATTAAAAGTTTTGACTTTATGTTTTTTTAGGTTAGCTTTATAAAACTTTAGTTCGGGAACCCCTAATCCTTATCACATGAACAAAAAGCACCCTAACAAACCCTGCAAAACCAAAGTAGGTGAAAACATTTTATACTGGCGCAAGCTTAAAGGTTTAAAACAGGATGACCTGGCAGCCAGGGTTGGCATATCCACCGCCGCATTAAGCAATATTGAGAATGGCATTTCGCAACCACATATTGGCCGCCTGGAAGATATAGCCGAAGCACTTGAAATTGAAGTAGCGCTGTTATTTCAAAATCCGCAGCAGTTATTCAGCAGCAATAATAACCTGGTGCAGGGCAGCCAGGCGCTTACTCATTTTGAGCGGGACCTGTTGCAGCGCTTTACGGCTGCTATAGAAAAAATATCTATGTACTTTATGAGGGATGGGAGATCTGTTTAACTGAAGAGGTATTACACAGCTCGTTTGGGAGCGTGTTTCACCCTGGCTGGTGAAACACCGGCCAGGGTGAAGAAAAAGTTAAGCCACATCGTGGCGACATTTTGGTAGGGATAGCGTCGTAAGCTATGTAAAAGCCACATCGTGGCGACATTTTATCGAAGTGGGCACTAACGAAGTGTCGCCCCAATGGGGCTTTGGTTTAAATTTTATTTCATTTGCTACCAGAATGTCGCCACGCTGTGGCTTTTAAAAATAGCCCCGTACTTTATCAGTTCCGTCCCAGCGGGGTTTTCGCAACACAATATATCAATTCAATATTCACCCGCTGCGAAACCCTGCCTACCGGCAGGCAGGCCCGATGCCGGATGCTGCTCAACCATCATACTGCCACTCTATAGATCACGAAAATGTACAGGCTTCCGTCCCAGCGGGGTTTTCGCAACACAATATATCAATTCAGTATTCACTCTCTGCGAAACCCTGCCTACCGGCAGGCAGGCCCGATGCCGGATGCTGCTCAACCATCCTACTGCCACTCTATAGATCACGAAAATGTACAGGCTGAAAATGCCGCGTAATTCCGAGCTCGTAAAAAGATGCACTGCTATGTTCATAAGAAACAACATCTTTTGCCAGATCCCATTTGCCGCTAACGGGGTTGTTGTGTATGTAATTTAATTTCTGCATTAAAAACTTATCAGAAAATATTGGCTTTGCATCAAATGAACTTTTAAATACCTTATGCAGCTGGCCTTTCTTCTGTTCACGTATGGTAACAGATTTAGCCAGCAGTTCAAGTAAAACAGTCTCTTTATTTTTTTCCAGCCGGTTCACTATTTCGTAAGCCATAAAACGCTTTGCATTGCTGATAATTTTATTGAGGTTAAAATTGGGTTGCGGAAAATGCAGCATACAATGCAGGTGATTGGGCATGATCACAAAAGCAATAACAGATATCTTCTGCTGTTTCAGCATATTAAACCAATTGTAAACCAGGTCGTAACTTTTTGTGGTTTCAATTAGCGGAAGCCATTGGAAACAGGTGAATGTACAAAAGTACATGGAGTAAATGTCGGCGTGTTTAAATTTTACAGACATAGCTTAAAGATAGCAGTGGCAGCTTAATTGTGCAAGCTCTTTTCGGCATCGGGGTTTCGCAGAAGTTGCAATCTTGAATTTAAACAATTTGTCAGCGAAAACCCCACTGGGACGCAATTGGAAACAGGTGAATGTACAAAAGTACATGGAGTAAATGTCGGCGTGTTTAAATTTTACAGACATAGCTTAAAGATAGCAGCGACAGCTTAATTGTGCAAGCCCTTTTCGGCATCGGGGTTTCGCAGAAGTTGCAATCTTGAATTTAAACAATTTGTCAGCGAAAACCCCGCTGGGACGCAGGTGAATGTACAAAAGTACATGGAGTAGATGTCGGCGTGTTTAAATTTTACAGACATAGCTTAAAGATAGCAGTGGCAGCTTAATTGTGCAAGCCCTTTTCGGCATCGGGGTTTCGCAGAAGCTTCGTGTTGAATTTATACAATTTGTCAGCGAAAACCCCGCTGGGACGCAAATTTGTCAGCGAAAACCCCGCTGGGACGCAAGCCCGGCAACTCCTCTGTTATTGTAAAGCTATTGTCTGCACAAACTATTCTCATTTCTACCTGGTCATAAACGATCAGATCAGATTTGTAAACATCGATCTCAGTTATTTCGGCCCATTTTAATTCCTGCTGAAAGTCTCCATAAGCTATTTTAAAACCATCGGCTGTATAGGTAAAAGCGCCCTGGTCGGCATATATTTCATCGAAAGGTTTATCCGAGTAAGAATTTTTGGGGAGCTTTTCCTTTTTTTGAAATAGCTGGTTAAATTTTTTGAAAAGATTCATTGATGATTATTTTTTGCCGGGCCGGGTAAGCAATTAAATGAGTAGATGGCAGCCGTTTAAATTTTACTTACGTGACTTAAAGATAGCAGCGACAGCTTAATTGTGCAAGCTCTTTTCGGCATCGGGCCGGCCTGCAGGCAGGCAGGGTTTCGCAGAAAATGCATCTTATATTAAAATGATTTATTAGGGGAAATCCCACTGGAACGAAAGGCAGCAGTGGCGGCTCAATGGTGCAAGAGTCTTTCGGCATCGGGCCTGCCTGCCGGTAGGCAGGGTTTCGCAGAAAATTCATCTTAAATTTAAATCATCTTCCAGCGAAAACCCCGCTGGGACGCAGTGGGCACTAACGAAGTGTCGCCCCAATGGGGCTTTGGTTTAAATTTTCTTTTATTTGCTACCAGAATGTCGCCACGCTGTGGCTTTTAAAAATAGCCCCGTACTTTATCAGTGATAGAAGATCTGTTTAACTGAACAGGTACTCCACATCCGATTTGGAGAGCGCTTTTACAAAGCTGGCATCATCAGCTATCAGCTCGCTGGCCAGTTTGCGTTTGCGTTCCTGCAGTTCCAGAATTTTATCTTCAATGGTATCTACGCATATCATGCGGTAGGCAAAAATATTTTTTGTCTGGCCAATACGGTGCGTACGGTCAATGGCCTGCTGCTCTACGGCGGGGTTCCACCAGGGGTCTACAATATATACATAGTCGGCTGCTGTTAAGTTTAAACCCACACCACCGGCTTTCAGCGAAATTAAAAATACCCGGCACTCATCATTGTTTTGGAAATTCTCAATGGCTTTTTCCCGGTCGGGTGCCGATGTGCTGCCATCGAAGTATTCAAAAGGAATTCCGTCTTCAACCAGTTTTTGTTTGATCAATGCCAGCATACCCAAAAACTGCGAAAAGATCAGCGCCTTGTGGTTGCCGATATTCTCTTCAATCTCCCGGGCCAGCTCATCTAATTTAATAGAGTGGTTGGGGTACCTTTCATCTTCATTTAAAATAGCCGGGCTATCGCATATCTGGCGCAGCTTCATCAGGCCCTGCAAAATGGTTAACTGCGATTTGCCAATACCCTGCTGATCGATAGTGCCCAGAATTTTTTCGCGGTAACTGTTTCGGTAAGCTTCATATACTTTGCGCTGCTCGGTTTCCATTTCGCAAAAGAGTATGGTCTCGGTTTTTTCGGGCAGGTCTTTAGCAACCTGCTCCTTGGTGCGGCGCAAAATAAAGGGGAACAACAGTTTGCGTAAATGTTCTTTTTGTTCCTGCTCGCCAAACTTATCAATGGGCGTTGCAAATTCGTTGCGGAAGAATTCCATATTGCCCAGCAGTCCGGGATTGAGGAAGTTCATTTGCGCAAATATGTCGAAGGTGTTGTTTTGTAAAGGTGTACCACTCATACACAGCCTGTTCTTTGCATTCAGCAAACTGGCAGCCTTGGTAACTTTGGATGCCGGGTTTTTGATGGCCTGGCTTTCATCCAGTATCACATAATCAAAATTCATTTTCAGCAATACCTGTATATCACTACGCAAAGTACCGTAAGTGGTTATAATGATATTGTGTGTGTTTAACTCATCGGCATTGCGGGTGCGTATGCTGCCATGGTGAATATGAAAAGAAAGTGTGGGCGAAAATTTCTGCACCTCGTTGCGCCAGTTATAAATAAGTGTGGTAGGACAAACTACCAACGCTTTTAAGCCACCCGTAATTTCCTTGTAATGATGCAGCATACTTAATGCCTGTATGGTTTTACCCAAACCCATATCATCGGCCAGGATACCACCCCAGCCCACATCGTTTAAATAATTAAGCCATTGAAAGCCGGAGGTTTGATAAGGACGCAATATGGGCTGCAAATGTGCCGGGGCCGGCGTTTCTGGTATGTTCTTAAATTCCTTCAGGCGCTCGTATTTTTCATCCAGCTCAAAGCTCAGTTCTTTTTCATCACGGTTCTCGTACAGCTCATCAATAACACTCATGTGGTATTTTGATAAGCGCAGCTGGTCGCTGCGGCCATCGCCCACTTTAAACAAAAGCGAATAACGCTTCAGCCATTCGTCGGGTAGTATGCCCAATGTACCATCGCCCAGCTGTACAAAAGATTGCTTGTTAAGCAGGGCTGTTTTTATTTCATCTATACCTACCCGCTGTTCGCCAAATTCAATTTCAACTTTGGCATCAAACCAATCCATACCACTGCTTACATGTATATGGGTATTGGGGCGTGCTGTGTTAAAACGGAAATTGCGCAAAGCCTCAAAACCATATACGGGTATCTTCATATCCTTCATGGCATCTACAAATAAAAAGAACCAGTTATTGCGCAGCACATCGGCGCCTCTTAATACCAGGTTATTCTTATTATCATCGGGCCGCACAAACATCGAGTGCAGGCTTTCCAGTTTCTTTAAAAAATTCTCTTCGGCTTCCAGGTTTCTTTCAATGATGAGTATCTTATCTCCATCGGGAATGATGATATTTTCTTTATCGGCTGCCCTGGTTTCAAAACCCTTGTAACTGAATACGGGCTGAAACACCAGGTAGTCGCCTTTTTCCTGCAACAGCAGTTTTACTTCGGGCTCGCCGCTTTTAATTTCCTTTACCAGGCTTTTATCAAACTCTACCTTATATTCTTTGGTAAGCGGAATGATGACCCGCTTCATTTTATCGGCCCAGTTGTCTTTACTAAGCTGGATATTTCCTTCTTTCAGAAATTTTTCGGCCTGCAAAACATCTTCTGCTTTTTGCCACAGGTACAGCACATCATCATTTAAATAAACCAGGCTGCTGTTACATTCATTATCGGCAAAAGGAATAATGCTGCCCGATAATTTTACCGTGCAGGCAATTTCAAAATGGCCGGCACTGGCCTGTACTTTAAATACCGGTGCAATAAAGTGATTGCTTAATTCAATTTCGGCCAGGTTGGTAGTTACAAAATTCTTTCCCTTGGGTAACAGAAAAATAAAATGGTTGCTGCTCTGCTCTTCAAATATTTTCTTCAGCTTGGGTTGCAGGTATTCTGCTATCAGGGCTTTGGTTTCTTCGGGCAGGTCGTCGCCATCTGTATGTATAATGTTTTCCCAAATGCCGCTGAAGGGTGAGTTGCGATCGAGGTATTTATTTATTTCAACCGTCTGCAGCTTACGTACCTGCTGTACCAGTTGCTTATCATCTTCACTAAAAACCTCGGTGTTTATGAATTTGGTAAGGTCTAATTTTTCAACCTTGCCCAGGTATTTTTTTTGCTCTTCATCCGTTTCGCCCTGTATGGCATCTACTTCAAAATACGGGTAGGTAGTTGCATTAAAGTTAAATACCACCCCCAGTTTTTTGGTAGGCCGTTCTTCGGTAACCACTTCTTCTGCCGGCATTTCGGGCACAATAAAGGTTTCAGATGGTTTGGCCGTTACGGTACCGGGTGCTACTCTTTTAATAGAAGTGTCCAGTACTTTTAAAAATGGTTTTCCGTCTTTGTAACTAAATTCAAATTTACCGGTTAGGTCATCTTCTAAACTGTAACCGTATATCTGCAGCAGTTTATTTTTTTCCTTATCCCAGTTGCGAATGCTGTCGAAATAGTTGGCTCCGTATGCATCCAGCAGCTGCAAAAACAACAGCACTTTATGTTCGCAAAGCGGGTGTTCGGTTTCACCGCATTTGCAGGATGTATCAAAATTGCGTTCATCATTCTTCTGAATTACCAGGGGAAAGCTTTCTCCTTCAATAATGAGTTCTGCCTCTACTCTTTCATCGGCCGCTTTAATAATATTGGCCCGGGTGCTGCGCAGCAGGTTTTCTGCTTCGGCATAAATGCCCGGTGATGAAAGCAGCTTGATCATCTTCAGATCAATATGTTTCATTTTGGCAACGGTATGCCGCTGGTGATATTGAATATTGGTATTGCCCAGCATGTTCTTATCCACCATATCCTGCAGGCGTATCAGGGCGGCACCTTCGTGGCGGCATATATCGCCCAGGTTGTAGGGGCAGCTGCAGCGCACCGTCATGGTTTTTGCATCGGTGTATTTCTGAATATACACTTTGTAAAACGTAGCATAGCTATCATCCTTAACCCTGAACACAACGCTGCCCATCAGCTGGTCGTGTTCAACCAGTTCCACAAAGCCCATTGCATGGATCTTTTTGCTGCGGCGGATCACTTCATCCGATCCGTTATTGTAAACATATTTGATAAGGTGCGGTAAAGCCATGTATTAAGATTGCCGATTTGGGATTCCAGATTTTGCTGATTGGTAAGTCTGAAAAAGGCAATTTGCAAAAGTAACGAAAAATTACTGAGCCCTGAAGCGTTACAGAAAGTTTAGCAGGAATTTTCTGTTAATTATTTATTATTTGAAAATGGCAGATGATCTTATTTTGAAATAAGTTTACCGTCCTCATACACAACCAGTACATTGGCTCCGTCGGGGGTAAGGCAATAGCGGATGTCTTTATGCAGGCCAAAGCCGGAGAGGCGGTTGTAATGCGAGGCGTTTTTTTCCTTCATGAATTCATACAGGTCGGGCCGGGCTTCCCTGTACATGCTTACAGCCATTTGCGATGAATCGCAATTGATGCTNAAATGGCTGCCGATACGATCNATAACGGCACCGGCAAACAAAGTGTCTTCAATATTCACCCGGTTCTTCCAGGCGGCACAGCCCAGTATTACNGGTTGATTTTGTGCTAACAGGTAATCGCACACGGCNGATAAGTTCGGGAAGGACCCGGTTATAATGCCTTTGGCATTTTCTGCCAGTGCCATGTGCAGCAGCTTGGTGCCGTTGGTGGTNGTAAGTACCAGGGTTTTTCCTTCAATGAATTCCCTGGGATATTCAAAAGGAGAGTTGCCATATTCCAGTCCCTCAGCTATCTGTCCGTCTCTTTCGCCGGCAGTAATGCTGTCTATCTGTTTGCCAATGCGGATGCATTCTGCCACACTATCAACCGGTATAACGGCTTTGGCGCCATTATGCAGGGCGGTGGCAATGGTAGATGTGGCCCGCAAAACATCAATAATTACAACGATGCTTTTTTCTACCGGGTACAGGTCTAACAGGGCGGGAGAAAGGGATGTATATAGTTCGGGCTTGGTTTTTTGCATTGGGCAAAATTACTTGAAAATTTCTTTTTGGAATTTGGTTTTGAAAGTATTCTTTTTCTTCGGGCAGCTCTTCTCCATTTCTCTTTTACTTTTTTGCTTCTCCAAAAAAGGCAACCGTAATTGGAGGTTGCGAAAAAAAAAGAGCCCGACAAAGCCTGCCTGTCGGCAGACAGGGATTACATCCCCTTTGTCGGATGGTTCCTTGATTAGACTTTTGTACTACTGTAAACTGAAAATTTGTTCCCTGATGATGAACAGCCAACGAATAAGGTAGTATTTACTGCCTGTCAGGATAAAATCGTTTTCCACTTCTGCGTTTCGGCATATTCTTTTATTACTGCGTTTCTTTTTACCAGGAATCTTTCGAGATAGGAAGTAAGAAAAAGACGGTTAACTATGTTGCCAATAAAGCCATAGGGTGTTTCAAATTGAATGATGTCAATTACAATGGTTCCGTTCTGTACTGTTTTAAAATGGTGTTCGTGATGAAAGCTGGTAAAATCGCCTTTGATCATTTCATCGGTAAAACTCACCGGGCTTTGCATCGCAGTGATCTTTGAAGTGAACAACCTGGTTTTAAAAAGATGTTTTGCCTGCCAGGTAACCGTTTCGTCTTTATTGATGAGACCCGTTATTACGCCATCAATCGCTTTTTCGTTGGTGGGTGCTGTTGATATCTGGTGCAGGTTTATGCTGCGACTCAGATCAAAAACCCTTTCAATGGGAGCGGCAATAAACGTGGTGGTATGAATCTTAGGCATGGTTAGTTAATGGATAATGATTTAGTGGGTAATGGCTAATTTGTTAAACTACATGCAGATTTACTTATTGAAAAAAGCCAGCCATCTAAAACATTATCAATTATCCATTATTAAATTATCAATTAAACAAAAGGCATTTTAACCACTTTGGCTTTCAGCAGGGTATTGCGTATGCTGATGTATATCTCGCTGTCGATAGCAGCATACTTTGTATCTACATAGCCCATACCAATGGCTTTGCCCAGCGTAGGCGATTGTGTACCCGATGTTACCTTGCCGATGACCATGCCTTCAAAATCCTTTATTTCATAATCGTGGCGGGCAATGCCTTTTTCAAGCATTTCAAAACCAACCAGTTTTTTGGTAAGGCCTTCGGCTTTTTGTTTTTCAAAATATTCGCTGTTGGTAAATGGTTTGGTAAACTTGGTTATCCAGCCCAGGCCGGCTTCCAGCGGCGATGTGGTATCATCAATATCGTTACCATATAAGCAATAACCCATTTCTAAACGTAAGGTATCCCTTGCACCCAGGCCAATAGGTTTAATACCACCTTTTTGGCCGGCTTCAAAAATAGCATCCCATACTTTGGTTGCATTATCGTCTTTGTCTTCAAAATAAATTTCCACACCACCGGCACCGGTGTAACCGGTTGCGCTGATCAGTACATTTTCTACCCCTGCAAATGTGCCCCGGGTGAACGTGTAATATTTTAAATTCATGATGTCTTTATCGGTAAGCGGCTGCAGCATTTTGGTTGCATTGGGACCCTGAATGGCCAGCAGGCAGGTTTTATCTGAAATGTTGTGCATCTCTACACCCTTATCGTTGAACTGCTGTACCCAGTTCCAGTCTTTTTCAATATTGCTGGCATTTACCACCAGCATATAGGCTTTGTTCTCTTCCAGGCAATACACGATCAGGTCGTCTACAATACCGCCATCCTTATTGGGGAAGCAACTGTACTGCGCTTTACCATCGGTTAATTTGGAAGCATCGTTGCTGGTGATGCGCTGTATCAGGTCAAGCGCATGTTCACCTTTTAAAATAAACTCGCCCATATGGCTTACATCAAATACACCCGCTGAATTACGCACAGCTGCATGTTCGTCATTAATGCCCGAATAACTGATGGGCATATTATATCCTGCAAATTCAGCCATTTTAGCGCCCAGGTCAATATGTTTTTGTGTAAAGGGGGTATTTTTCATTGAAGCAATTTTAATTTTTTACGTTGCAAATGTAAAATAAAAAGCTGATGGGCGGTGGTAATAAAAAGTCCCCCGAAAAATCGGGGGACGTTGTTGGTTTCAACTTCAACTCAACTATTGAAACGATTTTAATTGTGTGCTAAAATATCCTTCAGGTCTTCGCAGGCCATCCTTACCCTTTCGCATTGCTCTTCGGAGTTTTCCGTTTTATCTATCTTGATGCGAAGCCTGCCCGGATGAGCATTGATGTAAAAGCTGGTATTATCATCCAGGGTTATTTCCTTATCTACATAATCATTGCTTCTTATTTTGATCTTTCCGTCCAGTAAATGATCGTTCAGGTAAACCCTTACTGCATGTGTTTTGCTTCTGCTGTAATCGGCCTCCATTTCATATTCATCATCATCATCCGAAATAGTAACGGAAACATCATGATCGCTGTAATGAAAGCAGGATGGCATGGTTGCAAATATCATCAACGCCAGGACAAGTGAAACTGCATATTTTTTCATTTGGTCTGTTTTTTAAAGTGATTAAAGATCAGATGATTTCTGTCATTGGGTTTAAGCCCCGCAACTGGGTACTTAGATCAGATGGCCTGCTGTTTTCCCCGTTTTTTCCCAGCTCCTTCTCAATTTTTTCCTTTGCTTTTTGAAAAAGCGAGTCTTTGATCCTTTGCTTTTCTTCCAGCTTCAGTTTCAGTGAATCCGTCTTTTTAGCAGGCTGGTCGCCGTTATAGCGGTAGTTGTCGTTGCCATCTTTATCATCTGTTATCACTTCAACCCCACTGCCGCTGATCGTTACTTTGGTTCTGCCTTTATTATTATCCTCATCATCTTCTTCTTCTTTTCCGGCACGTTTACCATTCAGGTTGTATAAATGTCCGTCGGCTTTCATAATGTATTCCTGGCCTGTTCTCCAGTCGTCGTTCATATCATCTGAGTCGTAATACCAGCCATCATCATGGTTCCAGCTATCGCCAAAGTGTACATTGTTGAACCAGGTAATGCTTTTATCCACTTTTATTCTTTTGCCTACCGGTACATAAATGGTAAGTACGATGCGCTGGTTACGGAATTTATCTGTTTTGTTGATGCCGATTCCTTTATCCATCAGCAGTATACTGTCTTTTTGTACACCGCTGTATTGGATACGGGCAGCATTGCTTTCGGCCATCGGCCTGTTGCGGCCGGTTGCTGTTTTTATTACGGTAACTTTAAAGCTGTCGTTAACTGCTTTTACAATACGTACATCAATATTGTTTACAAAAGCGGTGTCTTCCTGTATGCCTTCAAATGGCTCAAAGCGTATAAACCTGCGGTGGTTGTATTTATCCAGCGGAGATTTGGCAGTTACTTCAAGTTTATCTACCTGCGGGTTTGATAAAACGATCTCCTGCTCTGTAAGGTTTTTGCTGTTATACCTGAACTCCTGGCTTACAGAAGCGATGAGGCATATAAAGCATATCCAGCCAATTACCCACATGGCGCCAAATGAAAAGCCCAGCATTTTACCATTGCTTTTAGAGCGGGCTATCTTACGAATGATCCAGGTAATAATGCCGATGATAGGAACTGCTATAAAGAATACCAACGTGCCCCATGCCAGTGCATTCTGGTAATCGCCGCCGATCAGAAAATCTTTCAGTGGAAATAACCCGATGGATGCGATGGCCAGCCCGAACAAGGCCATTACCAGCGCAAAACCTACACAGCCTATAATAAAGTAGGCAAATATTTTTGCGATCATGGCAATTACATTACCTAAGCCACCGCGGTTGCGCCTGCTGAAATTCTTTACATCGCCTGCAACCATATTTGCTTTTTCTGTTACTACAGCAGAAGCTTCTTTACCAAATGTGGAAGCCTTTTTTCCAACTCCTTTCATTTCTTCCATTACAGAAGCTTTAATAGAGTTCATATCTACCTTTTCGCCTTTCATTTCCAGTTTTTCGGAAGTGGTAGATGCTTCAGGAATTACGATCCAAAGGATAATATACACGATCAGTGAAGTAGGGCTGAAGGTAAAGCGAAGCACATCTCCAAAATCCCACAGTCCGCCCCAGTGGCCCCAGCGTGAAATGAATGACAGGAAAGGCAGCAGGAACAGTACCCTTGGTATCCAGGAATTGATACCAAAGTAGTTGCCAATACCGCTGCACACGCCGGCAATCAGTTTTTCGTCCGGATCACGGAATAATTTTTTTCTTGCTCCGCCAATTTGTGTGGTAGCGCTGCTTGGCACTGCTATCCACATAATAATGTAGGTTAAAAATCCAACGCCGGAAAATAACAGCACCACAAAAATGATACGGGCAATTACCACATCTATATTAAAATAGTTGGCGAGGCCGCTGCACACACCGCCCAGCACTTTGTCATTCTCATCGCGGAATAATCTTTTGTGGCCGGTAGCAGATGTATTGCTGCTGGTTTGTTCCTGCTTTGCAGATGAAGCAGATGAAGACTGCGCCTGGCTTTCATCCATGGTTTCAAACTCTTCGGGTGTACCCATGTTTTTAATGATGGCGTTTACATCATCATCGGTAATACAGGTGGCACCTTTGGTAATTCTTTCCTGAAACAGTTCACCAATACGGCTTTCAATATCGTTGATGATCTCTTCTTTACCTTCTTCATTGGCAAAGTGGCGGTTCAGGCTTTCGGTATAGTTTTTCAGCAGTTCAAATGCTGTTACTTCTATTGGAACAACTCGTCCCTGGAAGTTTATGTTGATTACTTGTTTCATGGCTTAATTTTTTTTCGTTTCGTTAGTTGCTTTGGTTGTAACAAAAAACATGGCTATACTTTTTATTACCTGCCTACCGGCAGGCAGGCTAAGAGTTGTTGAAGTTGTTGTTATTAATGTTTTCCTGCCCGTCGTTGGTAAGTGTCCTTACGGCGTTGGCCAGTTCGTACCAGGTAGCTTCCAGTTCTTTGTAAAATCCTGCGCCTTTTTCTGTAAGCGTAAAATATTTACGTGGCGGGCCGCTGGTGCTTTCTTCCCAGCGATAAGATAATAGTTCTGCATTTTTTAGCCTGGTTAAAAGCGGGTATAAAGTACCCTCCAGGATGTTCAGGTTGGCCGCCTTCATTTTTTCAATGATATCCGAAGGGTAAGCTTCGCCCTCTTTTATAATAGAGAGGATACAAAACTCCAGAACTCCCTTACGCATCTGGCTGGCTGTGTTGTCAATGTTCATGGCTTCATTTTTTTAACCCTTTGGGCTTTTCTGCAGAAAAGCGGCTAAAAGGTTCATTTCGGAAAATAATTTTTTCATGGCTATACTTTTGGTCTTACCGTCTTCATGGCTATTAAAGTTTGATAAGAGCAATTTCTATGGCTATACTTTAAGAACTTTTGTGAGGCGGATAACCGGTTTTATCCCTATCACAACACAAAGATAGTGTTATTTTAGTACTATGCAACACATACTACCATATTTTTTATAGTAGTGGGTGGTGGATAGGAGTTGGTTTAATGATAAAGTGTTGAAAATGAGCAGCTTAATCGTTTAAAAATATTTTTGATGAATTGTTTTGGTTTGATAAATGGCAAATTGTACGTGATGAATGGTAGAAAATAGACTCTCCTTTATCTCAAAAAAGCATTTGTTAGCAATAAAGTGATCGATGTAAAAGGGTGTTCAACCACTCATATATACCCACCCAAACTCTTCCGTTATTTCATTATCTTCATTGCCTTCACCCAAAACCTAACGCAATGAAGAATTTCTTCGCTTCGCTTTTACAGCGCAGTCTTATCGCATCTTTACTAATTTGCCCTTTTGTAAGCAGTGCCCAGGCAGATAAACCGGTTACTGCCATCCCCTATTTTTCTGACCCGGCCTTATCGCCGGATGCTACCGAAATAGCTTTTGTGTCGGGTGGAGATATCTGGACCGTGCCGGCTGCAGGTGGCGATGCTCATTTGCTGGTATCGCATCCTGATTATGACAGCAGGCCCATTTATTCGCCCGATGGTAAATACCTGGCCTTCACTTCTACCCGGTCGGGCAATGGCGATATTTATGTGCTTGACCTGGGCAGCAACGAATTAAACCGCATTACGTTTGACGATGGATTTGATGATGGCAGCTCCTGGTCGGCAGATGGAAAATATATCTACTACTCATCTACCAGTAAGGACATTGCCGGCATGCGTGATATTTTTAAAATTGCTGCCGGCGGCGGTACGCCCATTGCTGTTAGTGATACCCGCTACGTTAGCGAATTCTTTCCCATGCCCTCGCCTGATAATAAGGTGCTGGCCGTATCGGCGCACGGTGTGGCGGCTGCACAGTGGTGGCGCAATGGCCATAGCCATTTAGATGAATCGGAAATATGGCTGATGAAGGAGAACAATACCTATGAGCAGTTTACTCCCGGCGGCGCCAAACACTTGTGGCCTATGTGGAGCAGCGATGGCAAAGCCATTTATTATGTAAGCGATGAAAGCGGTACGCAAAACCTGTACATGAAACCGCTTACGGGCAATGCAAAAAAATTAACTTCATTCAGCAGCGGACGTGTGTTGTGGCCAACCATGGCTTATAATGGCAAAGCCATTGTATTTGAAAGAGATTTCAAAGTTTGGTATTACGATATTGCAAGCTGCAATGCCAGCGCCATCAAAATAAACAAACGTGGCGCTGCGGCTACACCTGTGGCCGAGCATATAAAGCTTACCAACACTTTCCGGGAGTTGTCCGTATCGGGCGATGGAAAAAAAGCGGCTTTTATTGCCCGTGGCGATGTGTTTGTGGCTGCAACAAAAGATGGCGGCGATGCGGTACGTATTACAGCAACAACCGGTATTGAGTCGCAGATTAGCTGGGCAAAGAACAGCAACAGCATGGTATATATCTCCGACCGTGATGGCCCCTCTCACATTTTTGAATACAACTTCATTACCAAAACAGAAACGAGGATAACCAACAGCGACTTGAATGATGGCAGCGCCAGATTTTCGCCGGATGGTAAACTGCTATCTTATGTACGCAACGGCAACCAGCTACGGGTAATGAATGTAGCTACTAAAAAAGATGAGCTGATAACCACTGCATACACTGGTATCGCACCCTTCTTCCAGTCGGATTATACCTGGTCGCCTGATGGTAACTGGATAGCTTTTGCTTCGTTGGGCAATAACTCATTCCGAAACATCAATGTGGTGGCCGCCACTGGTGGACAAAGCCGCCCGGTAAGTTTTTTACCCAATAGTTTTGGTGGCGATGTAAGCTGGAGTAAGGATGGAAAATTTATTTTGTTTACCACATCGCAGCGTACAGAAAGTTCGTCGGTAGCCAGGATAGACCTGGTGCCGCAAACACCTGTTTTTAAAGAAGATGATTTTAAAAAATTATTTACAGATACCACTGCGAAAAAAGATACAGCGGCTGCAGTCAAAGCAACTACTGATAATGTAAAAAGCGGCAAAGACAAGGAAGCCAGCAAGATCATCTGGGAGGGTATAAAAGACAGGCTCACTTTTTTACCGCTGGATGTGGATGTAAGCGACCATGCGCTAAGCCCCGATGGCAAAACCCTCGCAGTGATCGCCACACAGGCCGGGCAGGAAAATGTATTTACCTACAACCTGGAAGATCAATCACCGGTGCTGAAACAAATAACTACAACAGCCAGTGGCAAAAATTCTTTGCAGTTTACATCCAATACCGAACTGTATTTTATTGAGCAGGGCAAGCTGCAAAGCGTAAACATTGAAAGCAAGCAGGTAAAAAACATTGCGGTTACTGCCGAACTTGATATTGATTTTAATAGAGAGAAAGGAGAAATTTTTAAACAGGCATGGGAGCTGCAGAACAAAGGTTTTTATGATCCCAATTTTCATGGCACCAACTGGAACAGGATAAAGGCGACGTATGAGCCCTTGGCTGCGGGCGCTAATACCATTGATGAGTTACGCAGAATTTTGGCGCTGATGGTTGGTGAGCTGAATGCATCGCACTCGGGTGTATCGGGCACGGTACCACAATTTAATGTAGGCAAACTGGGTTTACGTTATGATGCAGCGGCTTACGAAAAAAACGGCATCTTAAAAATAACAGAAGTAGTAGCCGCCGGCCCGGCAGCGCTTGCAGGCTTGCAGGTTGGCGACCAGTTGCTGTCTATCGATGGTACAGCTATTAGCAGTACAGCAAATGTAGATGAGCTGTTGCTGAACAAAACCGGCAAAATGGTAACGCTTGCTGTACGTAATGCTAGTGGCGATGAAACGACTGCTGCTGTACGGCCGGTTAATCTAACCACCGAAAAAAGTTTATTGTACAAACAATGGGTTCAGCAACAGCGGGATTATGTAAGCAAAAAAAGCAACGGTAAACTGGGCTATGCACATATGTTTGATATGTCTTCAGAATCGTTGAATAAATTTTATTTAGACATAGATGCAGAAAACCACGATCGTGCAGGCGTTATCATTGATGTTAGGAATAACAATGGTGGTTTTGTAAATGCGTATGCATTGGATGTGTTGTCACGCAAGGGTTATATGAACATGTCGTTCCGCAATATGCCTGCGGCACCCTCACGTACCTTACTTGGGCAGCGTGCACTGGATGCCCCTACTGTGTTGCTTACCAATCAGCATTCTTTATCCGATGCTGAAGATTTTAGTGAAGGATATCGCAGTTTAAAGCTGGGTAAAATAGTTGGCGAGCCAACCGGCGGCTGGATCATTTACACCAGCAATATCACATTGTTCGACGGCACTGTTGTAAGGCTTCCGTTCATTAAGGTTACTGATAAAGATGGAAAGAATATGGAGCTGGTGCCAAGGCCGGTTGATATTCCGGTATCAAATCCGCTGGGCGAAAAGAACAAAGACAGTCAGCTGGATAAGGCAATAGAAACCCTGTTGCTGGATATTGGTACAAGGAAATAGACCTGTTAATCTTTTTATAACAACTTCCTTTCCTGTAACACTGGCTCTTATATTGTTCGTATATTACTAAAGGAGGAAACATTTATGAGATACATTTTTTACTCATTGATAAGTCTGGCCATTTTAGCCGGCTGCAGTACGACCAATAAAGATTACTTATCACGTAGTGATAACGACAATACCCTGTTTGATGCCATTAAATCACTGAAAAAACATAATGCTGACACAGCTGCATTGAATGCATTGCCTGCTTTATATACAGCTGCGCAGCAAAGGAACCTGCGTAAAATAAACAGTTATTCTACCTCTCCGGATATTGGCCGCTGGGATAAAATGCTGAACGCTTATGCCACCTTGCAGGAAATGCACGATGCTATTGTTGAAAGTGATGCAGCCAGCCGTGTGGTAACGCCGGTAAATTACCAGCAAACCATATACGATCTTAAACAACAGGCTGCTGCCGGTTATTACAGCCTGGCCACTGATTTTTTAAACAAGCCCGGCCGTAATGATGCAAAAACCGCTTACAACTATTTTAAAAAAGCCGATAAGCTGGTGCCGGGCTACCAGGATGCGGCTTTGAAAATGGATGAAGCCTATCAGAATGCTATCGTAAACGTGGTGATCAATCCCGTGCAGGATAATTCTTATTTTTTTAATACCGGCTGGGGCAATTATGGTTATAATTACAGCAACGAATATTTTCAGCAAACATTGGTAAGAGAATTGAAGGGCATTAACAGCAACCGCTACCCCGCCCGTTTTTATACCGACTGGGAAGCCAGGCGTGATAATATAATGCCCGATTGGGAGGTTAACCTGACACTTAGAAACATGAATATGCCCACGCCTCAAAATTATACTTATAGCCGTAACGTAAGTAAACTGGTAGAAAGAGGCCGCGATACAGCTAACAGGGTTCTCTATAGAACAGTATATGCAACGGTTTATATTACCCAGCAGTCTTTTACTGCCCGTGCCGATATGGAGATAAATATTACAGACCTGGCAACCCGTAAAAATATTGTGTACAATACATTCAGGGAAGAATATCGCTGGGAAGAAGAACAGGCCACTTATTCTGGCGATGCAGATGCACTTGGACCAAATGAATGGGCTTTGATCAACAAAAGAAGTTATAATGAGCCCCGTAAAGAAGATATTCTGAACGAGCTATACCGAAAATTATATCCGCAGGTGAAGAACAAGATCAGTTATGCAGTTGATTGGTAGTGATGCGCTTTTTACCACAGCGGGTACAAAGAGAATTTTCACGAAGGTTACAAAGTTTTAAGCTCCTCTTTTGTGTTCTTTGTGCACAAGCTTAGTGTACTTTGTGGTTATGAAGACTCTTTAAATAAAAATCCGGTACACAAGCCAGCTAACCAGGTAAGCCAGTCCTGTCATATATAACAATTGAATTACCGGCCATTTCCAGCTGCGGGTTTCTCTTTTTACAACGGCCAGCGTACTCATACATTGCATAGCCAGCACATAAAATACCAACAGCGATAAACCCGTAGCCAGGTCGTACACTTTGCTGCCATCTGGTTTTACAGCAGCACCCATTTTTTCACGAAGTGTACTGTTGTTTTCATTGGCATCTTCGCCCACACTATATAAGGTTGCCATGGTGCCTACAAACACTTCCCTGGCTGCAAATGAAGTTATTAATGCAATACCTATTTTCCAATCGTACCCAAGCGGGCGTATAGCAGGCTCAATAGCTTTGCCCAAAGTGCCGGCAAAGGAGTTTTGCAACAGTTCTGTTTTGCGTTGTTTGCTCAGTTCATTTGCCTGTTGGGGATTATCTTTTGTTAGCTGCTCATATTTTGCAGTAACTGCAGCCATTTTTTCTTTCGGGCCATAAGTGCTTAACACCCACAACAACAGGCTTATCATCATAATTACCTTACCGGCATCAAACACAAATATCTTTGCCTTTTCAATCATGGTGGTTAAGGCATTCTTCCACCTGGGTGCCCGGTATGTTGGCAATTCTAAAATGAAGAAACTACGTTCGGTACTTTTTATAAACCATTTCATTACCCAGGCAACGATCAATGCCATTACTGTACCCATTAAATACAGGGCCATCATCACTAATCCCTGTAAACTTAAAAAGCCAAAGTATAGTTTAGATGGAATAACCAATGCAATGAGGATAGTGTACACCGGTAACCTGGCACTGCAGCTCATCAGCGGCGTTATCATGATAGTAAGCAGCCTTTCTTTTTTATTCTCAATATTACGGGCTGTCATAATAGCCGGTACCGCACAGGCAAAGCCACTTATCATCGGCATCACACTTTTCCCATTTAGTCCTACTTTTCGCATTAGTTTATCCGACAGGAAACTGATACGGGCCATGTAACCGGTATCTTCCAGTATGGTTATTATTCCAAATAAGATCATGATCTGCGGCACAAAAATGAGGATACCGCTGAGGCCTGCTACCACCCCGTTTATCAGCAGGTCGCTCCACCAGGTTACCGGTAAATTATTACTCAGCATTCCGCTGATTTGCCCAAACACCCATTCAATACCATCCATAGGATATTTGGCAACCCAGAAAACACTTTGAAACAGCAGGAATAAAACAGCCAGCAGAATGATATAGCCCCAGCGGCGATGCAGCAGAATATCATCAAGCCTTTCGGTAAATAATGCTTTCTGCAGCGGATCGGCTTCTATAACCGTTTGCTGCATAATATGCTTAATGCGGCCATAACGCTGCATGATCTCCTCGGCCTGTGTTTTGGTTGGGTTGAATTTATTATCAATCTCTATCTGTTCAATGGTATCCTGCATACCATCCTCAAGCACAAACTGCTCGTGATTGATAAGATAATGAATGGCAGTATAGCTGCTGATATCGGGATAATGCAGTTTAACCGCTTCTATGGCATTAGGAGCCAATGCATGGTTATCGATAAAATTACGGGTAGATAATTGCGTAAGATTTTCTGCAGACAGATCGATCACTTTCTTAAGCTGATCGATACCTTTATTTTTTCTTGGGTTGATAGGTACAATAGGTACACCCAGCTCTCTTTCCAGCCCGGGAATGTCGATCTGTGTGCCTTTGCGCTTGGCCAGGTCCATCATGGTAAGCGCCACCACCACCGGAATGTTCAGATCTATTATTTGTGAGCAGAATAAAAGATTGCGTTTTAAGTTACTGGCATCGGCCACCAGCAAAACCATATCGGGTTTTATGTTCTCATCCTGGTTTATTAAAACCCGGTAAGCAACCCATTCGTCGGCACGCTTGGGGTATAAACTGTAGGTACCTGGTAAATCAATTATCGTGGCAGACAGATCAGCAGATATCCTGCTCTGTCCCATTTTTTTATCAACCGTAACACCCGGAAAATTACCAACCTGCTGGTTTAAACCAGTCAGGTAATTGAACAACGAACTTTTTCCGCTGTTGGGATTACCTACTAATGCTATGTTTATCGTTTTTGCCAATATTACCTGCAAAAATAACGGTAAACCATCTTACCCGGTTACGAATTGAGAAAGTTGAAGTAGCGATGCGGAATTTTTTGTTCTGGCTTGTATTATTTTTTGCATACTATTTACACAATTAGCAAATTGCTGAATTACCTTTGTCGTTCTTCAACAAACGCATGTACATGAAACGTATTCTTTGGTTGCTCCTGCTTGTTTCAACAATAGCAACTGCACAAAAAAAGAAAAAAGCACAATTAAAGGCCGATAACCTGGTGATCAATTCCCTGAAAAGCCATATTGGTTATTTGGCAGATGATAAACTGGAGGGAAGAAGGACCGGTACTGCCGGGGAAAAACTAGCCTATGAATACATCAGCAAAAAATTTGAAGAAGCCGGCCTGCAGCCAAAAGGCGAAAACGGCAGTTATATTCAGCCATTTGATGTAGTTGAGGGCAAAGAAATAAAGCCGGCAACTTTTTTAAACATCAATGGCTTTAACCTGAGAATGGATATTGATTACTTTCCACTGAGTTACAGCGGCAATGGTAAAGTAACCTCATCGGCAGCCATGGCTATGCCACAGGCTGATGCTGTTTGGTTCTGGGATCTGAAAGAAATACTGGAGCAAAATAAGAATAACCCTCATTTTGACCTGGAAGATGCTATCATTAAGAAGACAGACAAAGTTGCTTCCAAAGGTGCAACCGCTTTATTGATTTATAATAGTTCAGATATCAGGGACAGCCTTAAGTTTGATGCAAGATCAAAAACACCAGCAACCAAAATACCGGTGCTTTATATCAGCAAAGAGATGAAAAAAAGGTTTTTGAATGACGAGCTCAGCTTTGTTGATTATAAACTGGAAGTTGCCATTGGTGAGAAAAAAAGGATTGGGCACAATGTGATCGGTTATATCAATAATGGCGCTGCCAACACCATTATATTGGGTGCTCATTACGATCATTTGGGCTATGGCGAAGATCATAACTCATTGTATGCTGGTAGCACACCTATGATACATAATGGTGCCGATGATAATGCAAGTGGTACTGCAGCGTTGATAGAACTGAGCAAGCAGCTTAAAAATTCAACCCTAAAAAACAACAACTACCTGTTTGTTTCTTTCTCTGGTGAAGAGTTGGGTTTGTTTGGCAGTAAATATTATACCGAGCATCCGGCTATTGATATTGCCAGTACCAACTACATGATCAATATGGACATGGTAGGCAGGCTTAATGACAGTACACATGGTTTTACCATTGGTGGTTATGGCACTTCGCCTGTGTGGGGACAGGAGCTTTCGGCAACAGATGCCAATTTTAAAATTAATTTCGATAGCAGCGGCACCGGGCCAAGCGATCACACATCTTTTTACAGAAAAGATATTCCCGTGTTGTTTTTCTTTACCGGAGCCCACAGTGATTATCATAAACCCAGCGATGATGCAGACAAGATCAATTATACCGGTGAGTTGCAGTTGCTGAAATATATTTATGCAGTTATTGAAAAAACAAACGATAAGGGCAAACTTGCATTTACCAAAACCAGGGAAGCCCAGCAAATGGGCAAACGCAGCTTCAGCGTTAGCATGGGCATTATGCCCGACTATACTTTTAGTGGCACCGGTGTAAGAGCCGATGGCATCAGTGAAGGTAAGCCGGCTGAAAAAGCAGGATTAAAGACCGGGGATATTATTATACAGATCGGCGAATATAAAGTACCCGATGTACAAGGCTATATGCAGGTATTGGGGAAATTTAAAAAAGGAGATGCTACCAAAGTAACCGTGAAAAGAGGAGCGGAAGAAAAGGTTTTTGATGTGGTTTTTTAGACGATAAACATGAAATTAAAAATAGACAACGAAGCCCTGGCTGAAGAGTTTTTTGAAGACTCGGTACTGCTTGGCATTGTTGCACCTGTAAAAGATTACCTGTTCAGCTGGCAGCTGAACCAATACCTGGGACTCGACTTCAGGGTGAATAACGATATTGAGATACAGCTTACCAAAAAGCAACGAAAATATTTTTTTAGTATTTATGAGTATGCTTTGCCAGCCATCAGCATTACGCATTACCTGTACAATAATGAGAACGATGGTGAATATTTATTACCCGAATTCAAACATCTTGATTTTTTGTGGCTAATCAAAGGTGATCCTGTTCCTGGTGAAGAACTAAAGGCACTGATACAATCCATACGCAGCTTACCCGGTGTACAGCTGGTGAATGAAATGACCAATGAAAAGATAAAGCATAAACAGCATCTTATATTTTAACCCCGCCCGCCCCAAAGGTGAGAACTGTGGACCAATCTTTGTTACAGCACTATTATTAAAATCTATTTATTATGTGGAAAGAAGAAAAGAACACGCTCTATAAGAAATTTCAGTTCAAAGATTTCTCTGAAGCTTTTGCCTTTATGACCAGGGTTGCGCTGGCTGCAGAAAAGATGGATCATCATCCAACCTGGAAAAATACTTACAACCAGGTAGAGATATGGTTAAGTACGCATGATGCCGGAAATATTGTAACAGAGAAGGACCATAAACTGGCTGGCATTATTGATAGTTTATTGCCCGAGCTTCCGCAGGTTGTTGATTAATGCCACTACAGAAACCAGTGTCCAGCTTGCTTCTAATACTACAAAAGGAATATAACGAATCAGCCAGGATGCAAGGCAGGCAAGGCCTGCACCAAGTATATTCATTATAATATAGGGCAGGCTGTTTGAACTGATCTTTTTAAACAGGTTCAATAAAAACGCCAGTAACAAAATAGCAACGCCTGTAGATCCTATAAGATCGTTTATATTCATTTCCATATTTCGCCGGTGGCTATTTTGTTCTTATCTCCTTTAAAGCAATATAAAAGCCGTTCTTCATCCGCAGGATGACGGGCATTTTTGGAGAATTAGAGAAAGTAAAATAAACCTGGTCTTCGGCGGGAGCACCTGCAGCGTTAGCATCGTTAGCAGTAAATTCTTCAACGGTTTCTTTTTCGCCATTCACCATTATTTTCAGTTCGGCCGGGTCTTCTTTTGTAACCGCCATTTTTTTAGGTGCCTCATTGGTATTCATTTTCAACATTACGTTCTTTGTTCCCTTTGTAAGGCCGGTAAAAGTGTTCTTGCTTATCCAAACGCTCAAGGTATTATCATCCAGTGTTTTTGCACCGGGCGAAAAATAGTTGTATAAAGTATTGGCCGATATCATGGCTGCAGCTGTATGTGTTATCGTTCCGCTGCTTTTGCTGTCATTGGTCATTTCCCAGTCAAATACCAGGGCGGGTACAAGCGCCTTTACCGTAACTATAAAATCATATTTCTGTTCGTTGGCTTCTACTGTATAAATAAGTTTAGTACCTGGCTTTATCAATGTTTGCAGATTAACCTGCGCAAAAGAAAATGCAAATACAAATATGAAAGTGTGCAGCAATAGTATCTTTTTCATACAATTATGTTTGCAGTAAAAATAGGCGATTCTTTTAAAATATAGTGCAGTTACTGGCTGATAATAAAAATCAGGTTTATGGTTGTAGCTTTATCCTTATCTTGCTGTTATAATAAAATCAATTTGAAAAAGATTCTCGTACTTCTTACTGCAATAATCATTGTTTTAACTTCCTGCAATAGCGGCAGCGAAAAGTATACGCTGAAACCCAATATGAAGGAAGGAGAATCTTATACCATGGAGTATAATATAGATTTTGACCAGGATGCAATGGGCATGAAGAACCAGATGCAGATGACCATGAGTTACCTGATGAAAATTAAAAGTGTAAATACTCAACGTGATATTGAAATGGATTTTATGTACAACAGGATGGCTATGGACATGAAATCAAAAGCATACAGCATATCTTATGACAGCGACAGCACCTACCTGCCGGGCAGCCATGAGAATAGCTCTGAAGAATCGATGCGAAACATCTACGCCAGCACTATGGGAAAGCTTATTAACAAGCCTATACAAATAACTATTGACTCTACCGGCCAGGTAAAACAGGTAAAGGGATACAGGGAACTAGTTAACTCCATTGAAGACTCATTGCCTGGTACCAGTAAGCCTGCGGCCAGCGGAATTATGAGTGAAAGCCAGATCACCCAATTGTTTCAGCAAACCTTTGGTACTTTTCCTAAAAAGCCTGTTGGCATAGGAGAAGAATGGACCAATGAAATTAATATGACGCAAAGCAGCATGTTGATGAAGTATACCAATACTTATAAGATCAAGGAAATATTAAAAAAGGAAAATGAAGCTATTATTGATGTAAAGGGTGTTATCTCCATGGGTATGAACCAGGATACCGCTTCAATGAAAATGACAGCAAAGGGTAGTTTAACCGGCAATATTGTTGTTGATATGAGTAGCGGGCTGGTAAAAACCGGAAAGCAGCAAATGGAGATTAATATGGAGATAGCAATGATGGATAAAAAAATGCCAATGACCATGAAAGGCACGATCAACCTTAAAGGAAAAAAACTTTAATGCTGCTATAATTTTACGGTTATTGTTTTCTCAGCGCTTTCAACAAATTTTCCAATAGGTTCTGAAAAAGCCTTTAAGCCGTTTTCTTTTAATACATTTTTTACTGCATCAACAGCTTTTTCATCAACAGCAATTAATAAGCCCCCGTTGGTTTGAGGGTCGGGCAACAGGTTAAATGCCTCCATTACATTCACGCCTTTTTCAAAAGCAGTTTTTGTGCTATAGCTGTTCCAGTTCCGGTAGGTAGCATCGGGTATAATACGCTGCGTAAGATATTCCTTTACACCATCTGCAACCGGCAATGCTGCGTAATTTATTTCAGCAGAGCAGCCGCTTCCTTCGGCCATTTCAATTAAATGCCCTAGCAGGCCAAAGCCGGTAACATCCGTCATGGCCGTAACAGCTTCAAGTTTACCCAGCGCTTCGCCAACTTTATTCAGTTGTGTCATCTGGTTTATCATCACTGCTACATGTTCTTCCTTTATCAGGCCTCGTTTTTGGGCAGTAGATAAAACACCAACACCCAATGATTTGGTAATAAAGATTACATCCCCTGGTTTTGCTGTGTTGTTTTTTTTCAGGTTTTTAATATCTATCATGCCGGTTACCGCAAGCCCAAAAATAGGTTCGGCACTATCAATGCTATGCCCTCCGGCTAAAGGGATACCTGCTTCTTCACAAATCTTACGACTACCATCTAAAACCTGTTGTGCAAGTTCAGGCGGCAACTTTTCAACAGGCCAGCCTAGTATAGCTACTGCCATCAAGGGTTTTCCGCCCATGGCATACACATCGCTGATGGCATTGGCGCTGGCAATGCGGCCAAAGTCAAAAGCATCATCAACAATGGGCATAAAAAAATCAGTGGTAGATATTATTGCTGTGCCGTTCTGCAGATCATATACAGCTGCATCATCTTTACTACTGTTGCCTACTAACAGATTGCTGTCTGCAGGCATTGCCATATTTGTTTTTAAAATTTCATCAAGTACTTTGGGAGCTATCTTACAACCACAACCTGCACCACGGGAGAATTGGGTTAGTTTAATTTTTCCTGGCTCTTCGTTTGCTACATTATTTTCCATACTGTTGTTCGTTTTTTGAATCTGCTACATACTTTCTGGTCATTAAATCAATGTTCCTTTCGCTTAAATACAATTGCCGAATTCTTTTTCAGGTCGCCGCTGAAACGAATTTCATATCTCTCTTTACCATCGTTTACAATCAGTAATCCGGTATTGGGCGGCAGGGTTCCCAGGTTTTCGGCATACATCACAATCTGTATACTATCGGTTATATCTTTTGTATAAATTGTTTTACGAACAGCATTAGTGCTCAGGCCAACCATCGGCATAATTACATTACCATTCATTAGAACACTTACCGTATCACCATCTACTTCACCGTTATCATATAAAGTAATTACCAGGCTGTCTGATGTATAATTAACCGATTGTATGGTTTCTATTATCCTGCCGTTAATATCTGCAGCAGGCTGTTTGGGTTTTGTTTCCTGCGGCTTTTGTGGTTCGTTCTTAACTGTTACTTCTTTGCTGGGTTCCGTAGTTTCTTTTTCTTTTGCAGGTTTAACTTTAACCGGTTTTTCCTTGGCCGTGTTTTGCGGGTTAGCAGGCTTTTCTTTTTCAACAGGTTTTGACTTTACTACAGGCTGCTCTTTTGCAGGTTCTGTTTTTGCTGCAACAACTTCTTCCGCTGGCTTTTCTGCAGGTTTTTCTACAGTTATAAAAGAAAGTTCGTTATCCAGTCCCATCGTTTTTAACTGCTTTACCAGCGGCGATTCTTTATAATCAATTTTCTTTTCCACATGAATATAGCCGGTAGCCGGTGCGTATTCTTTTGTTCTGTTGGTTGAAAACATGCCTTTTAAAACCATTACCTCATTTGTCATCTGAAAGTTGAGTACGTTTAAAACATACACTCCTTTGGGTGGCTTGATAGGATAATTGTTGTCGAGTAGTTTTATGTCTTGTGTAATAACTTTATCTCCATCAATGGTGATCTTGATTTTTTTAACACCCCAGTATTCTTTACCATCCAGTATAAAAAAGGTTTGTGAGTAACCAACCAGTTTTCCGTTCTTTTCGCTGATGGCAATTTCGTACCGGTAGTTAAGTTCTGTGGTATCGTTAAACATCAGCCCGGTCCATAAACCAGTCATATCCGGCGAAGCCTGGGCAAATGATCTTGCTGAAAAAAAGAAAATGCAGCAGGTAATAATTAAGCGCTTACAATATTGCATGTTATTATTTTATGGGTATTCGTTTTTGTATCAACGCCTGTACAGGGTATTTTATTTAACAGGCTATCAATATTTTCTCTTTTATACAAACCTTTGTGGTACCATTTGTCGTAATAAGTTAATAAAATACGGAAACACGCTTTCAGATTATCTTCTTCTAAAAAGATAAGAGTGTTCTTGGTTTCCAGTCCACCTAATCGTTTTTGAATACGCAGAATAGCATCTTTGATCGTTTCTCTTTTCAGTTTTCCATATTCTTCCGTTATATATTCAAGTCTCTTTTCAAATGGGATATCTATAAATAAAACCGGAGCTTTCCTCATGCTATACCAAAGCGGCATTGGTATCTGAAGATTGCCGATTCGTTGGCTTTCGTCTTCGATGTAGATACACCCCCCTAAACCCCTAAAGGGGGAACCGGAACCCGATTCTTCCTGATGTTCATTACTTGCAGCTTGCAGTTTTTCTGCTAAAAGATTTTCAAACATTTCCTGCCCGGGCTGTGGAACACCTTCTATTGCCCCAAATGCCGATCCTTTATGAACAGCCAGCCCTTCCAGGTCGATGATCGTTTTTTGTTGTTCTGCCAGTTCCTGTAGTACCAGGGTTTTTCCACTGCCGGTATAACCACCAATGATATTAAAGTTGTATTCCTTTTCAAACTGAGCAAGCACCCATTTACGGTAAGCCTTGTAGCCACCAACGAGTAAATAAACCTTAAAGCCATACAGATCAAGCAGCCAGGCTACTGCAGCACTGCGCATGCCGCCACGCCAGCAGTGTATTAGCACATTACCCCCTCCGCCCCCTGAAGGGGGAACCGGAGCCTTTGTATTAATAGTTTTTTTCTGAAAATCAACAGCAATACTTTCGGCCTGTTCAACCATTGCTTTCATCTTCACGCCAAAATAATCCAAACCGATTTTTATGGCTGCTTCACGGCTTTGTTGTTTGTAGGCGGTGCCCACCTGTTTTCTTTCTTCATCGCTGAATAATGATAAACTGTATGCCGCAGGGATATGCGCATGCTTATATTCGCCGGGACTGCGAACATCCAATACGGGATATTGCTTTGCCAGTGATACAAATTCTTCTATGTTTACTTTTTGTATTGCCATTTGATTGAAGCCTGCCACAGGAAAGCTCTAAGTTACACAAAGAAAAAAGCCGCTAATAAAATCAGCGGCTTATATTTTTACTTTTACTTTTTATCCATTCATTGATGTCAGGAATTCAGCATTGTCTTTGGTTCCTTTCATATTCTTTAGCAGCACATTGATTGCTTCTTCAGGATTCATATCGGCCATATGCTTACGCAAAACCCACATGCGCTGGAAGGTGTCTTTATCCAGCAACAAATCATCACGGCGGGTTGATGAAGAAACAATATCAATAGCAGGATAAATTCTGCGGTTCGATAATTTACGCTCCAGCTGCAATTCCATATTACCAGTTCCCTTGAATTCCTCAAAGATCACTTCGTCCATTTTACTACCAGTATCAACTAATGCAGTTGCAATAATTGTCAATGATCCGCCATTTTCAATTTTGCGTGCCGCACCAAAGAATTGTTTTGGTTTTTGCATGGCATTGGCTTCCACACCACCACTTAAGACTTTACCGCTTGATGGGGCAACTGTATTATGTGCCCTTGCCAAACGGGTGATTGAATCAAGTAATATCACTACGTCGTGACCGCACTCAACCAACCTTTTTGCTTTTTGCAAAGCCATGGTACTAACACGAACGTGTTTTTCAGCCGGCTCATCAAAGGTAGATGCTATAACTTCTGCCTTAACACTACGCTCCATATCTGTAACCTCTTCCGGCCTTTCATCCACCAGCACTATCATCAGGTAACAATCCGGATGATTCTCTGCAATGGCATTCGCCAGCTCTTTCAGCAACATCGTTTTACCTGTTTTTGGCTGCGCTACTATCAATCCACGCTGGCCTTTACCAATAGGTGTAAACAGGTCCATAATACGGGTGCTGTAATTATCTGCCTTGGTACACAGGTTTAATTTTTCGAACGGAAACAGCGGCGTTAAATAATCAAACGGCACACGGTCTCTCACTTCTTCAGGGCTTTTACCATTGATGGTTTCAACCTTTAATAATGCAAAATATTTTTCACCTTCTTTTGGAGGTCGTACACTTCCATAAACAGTATCACCGGTTTTTAATCCAAATAATTTTATCTGGCTGGGCGATACATAAATATCATCTGGTGATGATAAATAATTATAATCACTGCTTCTTAAAAAACCATAACCATCGGCCATCATTTCCAAAACACCTTCGCCCAGTATTACACCATCAAACTCAATATTAAAAACGGGCTGTTGCCTTTGCTGGTTATATTGTTTTGCCGGTGGTTGGGCCGATTCATTTTCCAGTTCTACTTCTGCTTCCTGCTCCTGTTCGTCTTTTTCAGCCAGCATTTGTGCAATAGCAGCAGGTATGGTGCTTTCCTGGTCGGTCAGGGGCTGCATATCTTCTTCCTCAATTTCAACCTGTTTTTTGGCTGGCTTTTTTTCTGCCTCGGCTTTTTTAGGTTTTGCAGGAGCAACGGGTTCCGGAGCATCGGTAGTGGCAGATTTTACAATCCTTTTCCGCTTAGGTTTTTCTCCTTCGTTCTTTTTTTCTGTGTTCATAGTAGATTGTGTTTCCAGTATCTTTTCAATAAGATCTTGCCTGGATAATTTTTTGCTGTTGGAGATGTTCAGTTGCTCTGCAATATCCTGCAACTCAGGAACGAGCAGGTCGTTCAGTTGTGAAATGTCGTACATAAAAAATGAAAAATGATTTTCTTCAAAAACCGGTCTTAAGTTTGAAAATAGTTCCCGATAGTTACCGGGAGAGAAATTTATATTGATGGATTTAAACTGCTGATTCGTAGTGCTTGAAAGTTGCTCCTCAGCCTGATTCTGATGCAATATTACGGTGTTTTTTTAAAAAAAAGGAATTTTTTTGGGTGGTTAACCACGGTTTACATGGATTTTCACAGATTATTATCATTATAGTTTCCAGCTCAATTATCTGCGTAAATCCGCTCTATCCGTGTCATCTGTGTTCTATCCTTATCTTTGCAATCCACAAATAATAAATATGTTCAACAAAAGAATCAGAATTAAAGACTTGTTGGCAAGTGACAAAGCCAACTACGAAGCAACCGTAATGGGATGGGTACGCACTTTCCGCAACAACCAGTTTATTGCACTGAATGATGGCAGCACCAACAGTAACGTACAGATTGTTGCTACCCTGGGCCAGTTTGATGAGGCATTATTAAAACGCCTTACAACCGGCGCCTGCATTAAAGCAACCGGCGAAGTAATTCCTTCCTTAGGCAAGGGGCAAAAAGTAGAACTTAAAGCCAGCACTATAGAAATACTGGGTGATAGTGATGCTGAAACTTTTCCTATGCAACCCAAAAAACACAGCCTTGAGTTTTTGCGGGAAAATGCACACATGCGTTTCCGCACCAATACATTTGGTTCTGTATTTCGTGTACGTCATGCACTGGCTTTTGCTATTCATAAATTTTTTAATGATAAAGGATTCCTTTATTTGCATACACCCATTATTACCGCCAGCGATGCAGAGGGTGCCGGTGAGATGTTTAAAGTAACTGCGCTACCGTTGGATGGAACCGCACCTAAAAATGAAGATGGCTCCATCAATTTTAAAGAAGATTTTTTTGGCCGCAGCACCAATCTTACTGTAAGCGGACAACTGGAAGGAGAACTGGCAGCAACAGCTTTCAGTGATATCTATACTTTCGGACCTACTTTTAGGGCAGAGAACAGCAACACAACCCGCCACCTGGCTGAGTTCTGGATGATTGAGCCGGAAGTTGCCTTTAACGACCTGGAAGATAACGCCAACCTGGCCGAAGACTTTATTAAGTACGTGATAAAGCATGCTATGGATAATAACAAGGAAGATCTGGAGTTTTTAGCACAAAGGCTTGAAGAAGAAGAAAAACAAAAACCACAAACCGAAAGAAGCGAAATGAGTTTGATCGATAAATTGAATTTTGTGGTAGATAATGATTTTGAAAGACTGACCTACACGGAAGCCATTGAAATTTTAAGAGAGAGCAATTATAACAAGAAAAAGAAGTTTCAATACCCGGTTACCGGATGGGGAATGGACCTGCAGAGCGAACACGAGCGTTACCTGGTAGAGAAGCATTTTAAAAAGCCGGTGATATTGATGAATTATCCAAAAGAGATAAAGGCTTTTTATATGCGCCAGAACGATGATGGAAAAACTGTGGCTGCCATGGATATTTTAGCTCCGGGCATTGGCGAAATTGTGGGTGGCAGCCAGCGTGAAGAACGCATGGATAAGCTTACACAACGTATGGAAGAAATGCATATACCTGCTGAAGAATTATGGTGGTACCTGGATACCAGGAAATTCGGCACCTGCCCGCATGCTGGCTTTGGCCTTGGCTTTGAGCGCCTGGTTCAGTTTGTAACCGGTATGGGTAATATCAGGGATGTAATACCTTTCCCAAGGTATCCTAAGAGTGCGGAATTTTAAGGGAATAACCGATTTAATACATCTAAAGGCCGGAGCTGTACGCTTCGGCCTTTTTATAAACGCATTGTTTTCATATAGAAAATGCAGAAGAGTAGCAGATAATGGCAGGTCATCATTTGGGGTATGGTTATTGATTATATAGTTGTACACTAAATAAACCAAAATGAGCAATCAAAAAAAATTCGGCGTGTGGATGGATACCCGGCATGCTACCGTGGTAGGAAGCAACAACAGCGAAGCCGCAACACTTACAGTACTGGCACATGTAACTGGCGAAGAGCCTTCGTCAAATAGCGGAAGTGAAAAAAATGAGCATAACCAGAAACAGATGTTACAGACAAAGTTCTTTAAAGAAATTGCCACACATCTTGTAAATGCTACACATGTACATGTAACAGGTACAGGACAGGCGCAGGAGCAACTTATGCATTACCTGGCAGATACCCCCCAGTTTAAAAACACAAAAACAGAAGAGTCAACCGCAAATAAAATGAGCGACGAAAGGCTGCTGGAATTTTTTGCAGACAAACTGAATTAAAGTTTTGTAATAAAACAGAAAGGCTTCAATGCAATAACCTGTATTACATTGAAGCCTTTTTTCCAAACTCCGATCCGGCAGGCATTTTTATTTAATCAATCCTGTTTTGCTTTTTATATCCTTAATGGCTTCAAATAAATTATCAAGATCCTGCTGGCTATTAAATGCATTGATAGAATAACGCAGGTACACTTTATCTCCGTGCCGCATTACCGGTATTTCAATTTTATAATTATCAAAAAAATGGCGGTAAAGTTTTTCCGGTTCAGGTGCTTTTATCTCTGCGCTAAAGAGTTGAAGAATGAAATCATCATGTACCGGAGCAAGTGGTTCTGATCCGAGTAATTCGCAAAAGGCGGCAGCATTTTCCTGTACCAGTTTTCTGCAATCTGCGGCAACCTGTTGCCAGTTATGTGCTTCCATAAACTGAATGGCAGCCGGTATGGTTAAAAATGCTGAATAATCCCTGGTGCCATTCATCTGGTGATAATCCAGGAATGTTGAATGGGAAGGAAAGAGCGCTTTGTAACCCCAGCTTACCACCAACGGATCTATCATATGCTGCAATTCTTTTTTTACATACAGAAAAGAACTGCCCTTGGGTGTCATCATCCATTTGTGGCAGGCGCCCGTATATATGTCAAAAGGAGACTCCTGCAAATTCAATGGAACCTGCCCGGGCGCATGTGCACCATCCACAAAAGTCAAAATGCCTTTCTTCTTTGCCAGGGCGCATATCTCCTCCACCGGAAAGCGAAGACCTGTACTGCTGGTAATATGGCTGATGAAAACCAGTTTTGTTTTGCTGCTTACTCCTTTTAAGAACCTGTTCACGAATTCTTCCTTTGATCTTACTGGTAAAGTAACAGGTTGTTTAACATAAACAACTCCAGTTTTCTCGCAATAATATTCCCAGGCTTTATCACAGGCTCCGTATTCGAGGTTGCTGGTTAGTATTTCATCGCCAGGCTTAAGGTTAATACTTTTAGCAACTGTATTCACTGCATACGAAGGGTTGGTTACATATACAATGTCATCTTTGTCGCAATGCAGGTAACTGCCCAGCGCCTGCCTCGCTGTTTCAAGATATTTTAATCCGTTAACGGTAATGAACTGAACCGGCTCCTGTTCCAGCTCCAGCTGAAATTGCTGGTATTTTTCAAAAATTGGTTTTGGGCAGGCACCAAAAGAACCAAAATTAAGGTAGGTAATATCTTCCCTTAATAAAAACTGTTGTTTAAGATTTTGCATCACCAAATATAATGGCATTTTGCTTTTTGCAGCTGATAAAATAATTCAGGCTGTACAGCTGCTGCCCTTAACTAATTACCATCTTCCTGGTCAGGATGCCAGTTTACCTGGTACGTCGGAATAATGATGTATGCGCAAAGACCTGTATTCACTGGCATTGTAGCCCGTTACTTTTTTAAACTGTGCCGAGAGGTGACTTACACTGCTGTAATTCATTCTGTATGCAATTTCGCTTAAGTGCATATCTCCATCCATCAGCATGGACTTTACTTTTTCTATCTTTTGAGAAATAATAAAATGTTCAATCGTAATACCGTTCAGCTTTTTAAAAATACCAGCCAGGTAGGTATAATTATAATTTAAACGGTTGCTGAGATAGCATGAAAATTTCATCAGCAAGGGTTCTGAAGAAAAATGAATAAGCTCCATTACGATATTTTTTATTTGCTGAACGAGCTGGTTTTTTTTATCAAACACCAGTTCAAGCCCGGTCTCTTTTAAAGCAGCATCTACCTGCATTAATTTAAATACCGGAACTTTTTCCTTTAGCAAAACCTCACCAATCATAATGTCTTTTACTTCCAGCCCAAAACTTTGGAGTATATTATTTACCACAATTTTGCATCGCTGGCTGATCATGTTTTTTACGTAAATAATCATAACAATAGTTTTAATTATTAAATCCGGGATAATAATCATGCCAAAAATTAATTGTGAGCGGTCTTTTTGGTAAAAAATGTGAGTCGAAATCTGTTTTATTACAATTTCATTACAATAAAATTATATTGCTCTTTACTATCTGTTAAACAGATTTATATATTAATACACAATTAGATTAACTTTAAGCATGTCGTTTTTTAAACTAGTTATCAGCTACTTATTTACCACAGTAGTTTTCTTTGCTGTAGACATGGCCTGGCTGGGCTTTATAGCCAAAGATCTGTACAAAAAATACCTGGGTAATTTTTTAAGTGATAAGGTAAACTGGCCGGCCGCCATTATTTTTTACCTGCTGTTTATTGTTGGTATATTTTACTTTGCCATTTTACCTGCGGTTGAAAAAGCTTCTCTATCCAAAGCCATTATTGCGGGAGCTTTATTTGGATTTTTTACCTACGCCACTTATGATCTTACCAATCTTGCGACTTTAAAAGACTGGCCGCTGCCCATCGTTTTTATTGACATCATCTGGGGTTCGGTTCTTACAGGCATTGTAAGCACAGCAGGTTATTATATTGTAAAGTGGGTTGCTTAAAATGTTAGCCGCTTTTATATATTGCTTCATTATTATTTTTATTTACGCAAGCACCTGGTTTGCCATTGCGATTTATAAAAAAAGAAATGATGTTGCCGATATTGCCTGGGGCCTGGGTTATGTAATACTGTGTGTTTACCTTTTTATCAGCTATTCTGCATCTTCGGTTTCAATACTTTTATATACACTGGTTACCGTTTGGGGCCTGCGCCTGAGCCTGCACATTTATATACGTAATAAGAACAAAACAGAAGACTTTCGTTACAAAGCCTGGCGGGATGAATGGGGCAAAAATTTTTATGTACGCAGCTATTTGCAGGTGTTCCTGTTGCAAGGTGTATTTCTGCTGATCATCATCTCGCCCGTTATACATGCTGCCGTAGCAGCATCAATACAATGGAATGTTTTTACCTGGGTTGGATTATGTTTCTGGGTAATTGGTTTTTATTTTCAGGCTGTGGCAGATTGGCAACTGGCAGTTTTTAAATCTGACAAAAACAACAAAAACCTGATCATACAATCCGGCTTATGGAAATACAGCCGACATCCGAATTATTTTGGGGAGATACTGATGTGGTGGAGTATATTTATTATTACCATTCCGTTTACAAACAGCCTTTATTTTGTTGTAAGTCCGCTTACCATTACAGTGTTGCTGGTATTTGTTTCAGGTATTCCCATGCTGGAAAAAAAATACAAAGGCAATCCGGTTTTTGAAGATTACAAAAAAAGAACCAGCGCATTAATACCAATGCTTCCACAAAGGAAATAAACAGCAACAAATAAAAAAACGGGCGCAGTTTGCGCCCGTTCTCTTTCAAAAGGATCTCTTAGTTAATAACAATTTCCTTCGCTGCTTTCTCCTTTCCGGCAATCACTGGCAGACTTATTTCAAGCACACCATCGACATATTTAGCCGAGATCTTGCTGCTGTCAATGCTTTCATCAAGTGTGAAAGTGCGGGTGAAACCACCGCGGCTGTATTCCCTCAATATCCAATCGGGACGGGGAAAGCCCTCTGGTGGCGTGTAAGAAACGGTAAGCTCGTTTCCATTAACCCCCAGGTGAAAATGTTCTTTGATGCGTCCGGGAGCAAATACCAACATTTCATAACTGTTGTCAGTTTTAAAAATGTTTACTGCTGCCTTTTGCATGGATCGGATAAATCCCGGCCTGGCGGAATTTCCGTAAGATTTGCCTTTTGCGGCGCATGACTGATTGTAGTGCATGTTCTTTTGTTTTAGTTAAAAAAATAGATACATGCAATAACCCTAAAAATGATGCCGTGATATTTTTACTGAAAATATGGCAGTGTTACACAGGTCTTTTTTGATCAATTTAAAAACTCCATATCCTCCGCAGACAATTGAATGGAAGCTGCAGCCAGGTTTTCTTTGCAATGATCTAAAGACGATGTACCGGGTATGGGTAAGATCCAGGGAGACCGATGAAGCAACCAGGCAATATTTATTTGGGCTGCAGATACTCCATACTTTTTTGCAATGACGGCAATACGATCGTTATTTGGGGGAAGGGAATTAACCAGCGAAAAATATGGTATTAACGGAATATCATTTGCTTCGCAGATATCAAGTACTTCTTCGCCGCCACGGTTTTCGCCGTAGTGGGATTTTAGTGTGGTACGTTGTCCATGCCCGTACATATTTTCAACAGTAGCAATTTTACCCATTTGCATGGCGGTTTCCAGTTCGTCCCTGCTTACATTGCTAACGCCCACATGCAAGATCTTTCCTTCTCGTTGCATTTGAAACATAGCATCCATAGATTCTTTAAAAGGCACATCGCTGCCAGGCAATACCCTGAAATGCACCAGCTGCACCTGTTCAATCTGCAGGGTTCGCAGGTTATTGTCAATAGCAATGCCTAGTTGTTCGGGTCTGTTAAATGGTATCCAGCTTTTATCGGGCTTACGGGTGGCACCAACTTTTGTGCAAATCACCAGGTCATTTGTGTAAGGATACAAAGCTTCTTTAATAAGCCGGTTTGTTACATCTTCACCATAGTAATCTGCCGTATCTAAAAAATTAACGCCGTTGCTAATAACATGTTTTAATATTTCAAGCGCTTCGTCTCTCCTGGGTGGTTCGCCGTAAATGCCTTCGCCGGTAAGGCGCATGGTTCCGTAGCCTAGGCGGTTAACTGTTAAAGGTTGTTGAGCGCCTCCGGCAATAGTGATAGTTTGATGCATGTTTTTATTTATAGACGTTTGTGAAAACAATTTGTTTTACAAATTATTTGGGTTCGGATAAAACTAACTCACCCCGATTATCTTTCCATCCACCACATCAATATTATTGGCCTGCGGTATTTTAGGAAGGCCCGGCATACGAACCATTTCACCGCAAACCGCCACAATAAAACCAGCCCCCTGGTTTATCACCAGGTCATCTACATCAATTTTAAAATTGCTGTAAACATAACTTTGCAAAGGATTATGTGTAAACGAGTATTGTGTTTTAGCCATGCAAACCGGTAAATGCTCGAGGCCCAGCGCTTTTATTTTTTTGATCATATCCTGTGCTTTTTTATACAGCACCACATCAGTACCTCCATAAATAGTAGTAACAATTTTTCGGATCTTGGTTTCAATATCATCGCTCAGTTCGTACGTATGCTGAATCGCTGGTGATGGATTTTCACAAATATCTACCACAGCCTTCGCCATTTCCAAAGCTCCTTCTCCCCCATGCGTAAAGCCATCGTTTACCGCAAAAGCAACTTCTTTTTCGGCACACCAGTTACGCAGCCAGGCAATTTCTTCTGCAGTATCAAAATGATAACGGTTAAGTACTACCAGTACTTTTTGCTTAAAAGATTTAAGTATTGATATATGTCTTTCCAGGTTGCGTACTCCTTTACTTAGTATGGCCAAATCTGGCAGCATCATGGTTTTAGGATCGGCGCCACCACTAAGTTTTAGCGCCTGCGATGTGGCCACCAATACGCTCATTGCCGGCTGTAATCCTGCTTTACGGCATTTAATGTTGAAGAATTTTTCGGCTCCCAGGTCGGTTGCAAAGCCAGCTTCTGTAACCACATAATCTCCAAACTGTAACGCTGTTTTGGTTGCCATTAATGAATTGCATCCGTGTGCAATATTTGCAAAAGGGCCACCATGAATCATTGCCGGCGTGCCTTCCAGTGTTTGCACCAGGTTAGGTTGTATGGCATCCTTTAATAAAGCCGTAATAGCTCCGGTAACACCTAAGTCTTTTGTTGTAAAAGGATCTCCGGCAAAAGTAAAGCCCAGTAAAATGTTATCAATTTTATTACGCAGTTCATCCAATCCTTCCGACAAACAAAGCGCAGCCATGATCTCGCTGGCGGGCGTAATTACAAAACCGGTTTCGGAAGGAATACCATTGTTAGGTGTGTCCAGCGCAGTAACAATTTTACGCAGCACACGATCGTTCACATCCAGGCAACGCTTCCATAAAACAGTTTTAATACCTGTTGGAGTACCCCGGTTATAAAAACGAAAATTATCCAGCAACGCAGCCAGGTTGTTATTGGCTGCAGTAATTGCATGAAAATCACCGGTGAAATGCAGGTTAATTTCTTCCATAGGTACCACTTGCGAATAACCACCTCCTGCTGCGCCGCCTTTCATACCAAAACAAGGGCCCAGCGATGGTTCACGTAAAGCAAGAACCACATTCTTTCCCAGTTTTTTTAATCCATCAGATAATCCAACCGAAGTGGTTGTTTTACCAATACCAGCTTTGGTAGGTGTTATAGCTGTTACCAGTATGAGCTTTGATGCCGCAATCTTTTCTTTGTCAAAATCCCGGATATCGATCTTGGCCTTGTAACGGCCATATGGTATCACCATATCCTGTGGCAATCCCATTGCTTCTGCAATGGCAGCAATTGGCTGCATTACATTCTCCTGGGCTATTTCATAATCTGATTTCATGATTTATGATTTTTATTAAGGGACTAAATGATATAATGAATGTAAATAAATTTTACAGGTTTATGGTTCTGTTGCAAAATTTTTTATAAGTTCTGTTACTATATTCTGTAATGCACCGGCTTTCTGTAATGCTTTTATATATTCCATTTCGCTGCCGCTTGCTTTAAGCCTGAATAAGTTTTTAAGTATTTGTTTCAGGTTGTTGCTAAGCTTGATCTCTTCTTCTTTACACAATAAAAAAACAGCCCAGTTTCTCAAAATAAAATTCATATTGTCTTCGTAATAATCCTTAATCTGTAGCATATCTGCCAGTTTTTTTGCAGCCGGCTTTTCTGCAAGCTGACGATTTCCGTTGTATTTTTTTGAGATAATACCGGCATAGGCTCTGCTCATATCTGTAGCATCAAAGCGCACAGCGCTTTTTTGCAGCATCCACTCAAGCCTCGATTCGGCAAGGGTTTTTAAAACAGCCGGGGCGCTCCTGTGTTTTTCAACACTTTTTATTTTTGCCGATTCGGCCTCAGCCAGCATTTGTTGCTTTTTTTCTATTGGCCTGAAGCCGGCGTGATAATAAACCCAGAAAGCACCCGAGCGGATCCCATCGCTATTATCTTTTCCTACCTGGTAAGGGTCAACAGTGAAACGCTTCAGGTTGTACACTTTTGTGTGTAATGCTAAAACCTTTTCAAAAATATACCTTGTCTCACCACCACGATAATCAGGAAAAACATTCAGCCCGATGCGGCCGCTGTTAAACAATATCCAGGAACCTGCATAAGCAACCGGCAAGCCATTTTTAAAAACCGTATAGCCCATATAGCTGTCTATAGGGTGTCTTCGTTCCGGCACCATTTCCATCAAAGCAATTGAAATGCCCCTTGGTAAATGATAATATGAAACAAGCCTGGCAGATGTAAAACTGATCGGGTCAATTTCACGCAAATGGCGGATCAGTATTATCCTGCTGCAATCAATGATCTGCTCTGCTGCTTCGTTACTTAGTTTAATTGCTACAGGTTTCAGAGGTGCTTCTTTAATTTCTTTTCTAAGTAGAGAACGATGATAAAATGTTTTTATTAAAGAAGGCTGCAAACAGCAGGTGGTAGCCAGCCTGATCTCCACATTAATGCCGATCGTATTCCATATCTCATCCTTCACTTCGGGGCGAATATTGCTGCTGTCGAAAATATTAATGAGCTGATCTAATATATCTTCTCCTGGCTGCCGCATTTTCTTTAACCAGTTTTTCCAATCTGCATTTCCATCCTGGAATATTTCTGACTCGGCCTTTGGCATTACTACGGAAAGAAAAGCCTGTATGTGATCATCATCTGCCTCAAAGGAATTAAAGCTAATTTCTGCTGGCCTTGTTATCCTTAGCCATTTTACCATTTCAAAACCAAAGGCTGCACAAATGGTTGTGCCTGTAATGCCGCTGTTATACAGGTTGTATTGCAGGCTTTCATTATTCTGTATATGTGCATTTAGCCTGAGCAACAGCCGGGCTGTTTGTTTATAAACCGTTTTATTATCGGGGTAAGCCTGTAAAAACAATAAAGATGTGTAAAATGTTTTTGCTGTGGATTTACTTTTAATCTCTTGTATGCTGATGCTGTTAAGCAGCTGTAGCTTTTCTGCTGATGTTTCTTTTCCGTATTGGTTACGAATAGAAAAAAGTCTGCTTACAGATGCATTGGTTTTTCTCATGCTGTTAAAAGAGATTAAACTCTGTACAGGAAAGTTACTGCATTTATTTTTTGTTTGTCGTCATTACATTTGTGTTGTTTTCAATTATAAATCGGCTATCTTACCTGCATGCTACGTCTTTTTTTAAAACTATACTGGAAGTTTTTTCGCTGGAAGTTGTCGGGTAATTTTCCATATCAGTACAAAAAGATGGTACTGGCTGTTGCACCGCATACTCACTGGGTTGATGTAATGACCGGCTTTGCCGCCAGGCAAAAGATGGGCATCGAACATGCAAGATTCCTGGGTAAAAAAGAATTGTTTGTATGGCCGCTTGGCTGGATACTGCGCAAAATGGGTGGTACGCCGGTTGACCGTTTTTCAAAAAGCGGCATGGTTGACCAGGTGGTGGCATTGTTCAATGACAATAATAATTTCATGCTGGGCCTTTCGCCCGAAGGTACCAGGAAGCGGGTTGATAAATTGAGGACCGGGTTTTACCATATTGCCAAAAAAGCCGGGGTTCCTATCGTTCCCATTGGCTTTGATTATGCAAACAAGCTGGTTGTAATTGGCGAAGCTTTTTTTCCGGGCGAAGATGAAGCTGCAGATTTTAAAAAGATCATTGCATTTTATGCCGGTATACAAGGGAAAAAACCTGAACTGGATATGCGTCATTTGAAAGAACAATAATTCTGTTGCCAGGTGAATCTATTATTTTTGTTGTTGAAAAAACAGGCACTTCATGATCTCATACAATACCAAAGACTGGTTCACTTTTATTTTTAAGTTTCATAAGGCAGACACTTTTAGAAAACTGCTGCCATTGTTAATAGCTATTTGCATCTATGCCGGCATCATTGTGTGGCTTGAGGTTGATTACTGGAAGCTTTCAGAATCGAGCCATGTAAAAAACATTCCCATTATGCATGGCTTGCTGGGCTTTGCAATTTCTATGCTGCTTGTTTTTCGTACCAACACGGCTTACGACCGCTGGTGGGAGGGTCGCAAACTATGGGGCAGCCTGGTAAACAATAGCCGCAACCTGGCCATGAAACTGGAAACCATGCTGCCTGCAGATGATAAAGAACAACGTTCTTTTTTCAGAAAGATCATTCCCGCTTATGCGTATGCATTGCACAATCACCTGCATAAAGAACAAACCAGGGTTGAGTTGTTTGACAGTGAAGAACACAAACATATTTTTGATACCATCGATCACACAAAACATGTGCCCAACCAGGTGGCCTTATTAATGTACAAGCATATTCACCAGTTGCACGAAAGCAAAAAAATTAGCGGCGAGCAATTGCTGTTTCTAAAGGAAGAGATGCAATCCTTTACAGATATTTGTGGCGCCTGCGAACGTATCAAGAACACACCTATTCCTTTTTCGTACAGCGTCTTCATAAAAAAATTCATCTTCTTTTATATTATGACCCTGCCGTTTGGATATGTTTTTCAACTCGGTTTTTATGTAATTCCTGTGGTGGCATTTGTGTTTTATGTGCTGGCCAGTTTAGAGTTGATTGCCGAGGAAATTGAAGACCCATTTGGTGGTGATGAAAATGATGTGCCTACTGGTTTACTGGCCAGGAATATTCACCGGCATGTGTCAGAGATCATCTGAGCGGTCAATTAGTTATTTGATACAGGGCTGAATATCTTCAACAGTAGATCGTACAAGTCTGGATGTTTTTGTTTCAGCAAGTCGGGGCGTTCAAAAAAATATTCCGATACCACGGCAAAAAATTCAGCTTCGCTGGTGGCGCCATAAGGATTGATATCAGATCGGTCATCGCAGATCTCTTTGATCTTTTGCTGCATCAGCTGCAGCCAGGGTTTAATATAAGCCCTGCCCAGTAAGGCTTCCGGCACACCATCAATTTCACCATCGGTCTTATCAACCAGGTGTACAAACTCATGTATGGCTGTATTGTTTTTGCCGGTTTCGTTTAAAAAAGATTGCCGCAGTTCAAATTGAGAAAGCATCATCACATGGTTCATGGCGCCACTGCCAACCATGCCCAGTATATTTCTTTCGCCTCCCTGCTGCTCAAATTCGTGGTTGAACGAATCCGGATAAAGTAACACTTCATGTAGGTTCTTATATTCCCATCCTGTAAAATTAAAAATAGGGATGATAGCGCTGGCAGCGATTAATACACGATCAATATCTTCAACAATTGTTTTAACCCCGGTAATTTTTATCTCTGTTAAAAAATGTGCAGCCCGTTGTTCAAATTCGCTTTTTTTATTCGCATTTAACTGTTGGTAAAAGGGCACCTGGTCTTGCAGGATTTTTTTTAACAATGCTGGCACGGGCTCGGTAACCGCAACTTTCTTTTTACTTAAAAATTTAACGGTGTAAAAAATTGCCAGCACAAAAACGGTGAGGATAAATATTTGCATATCTGTATAAAAAGCAAAGGTTATTTTTTGGGCTTACGTTTAATAGGTTTGCCATATTTTTTCATCATCCGGTCTTTCTTTCTTATAATGTAATTTACCTTGCTGTTCTTTGCAGATTTTTCATGAAACGCAGGCCCACGCTCTTCGGCTTTGGGTATCTTCAGCTTTATTTCCTTCATAAAAACCTTCGGCTTTTCATCTTCAGTCAGTTCATCTGATATCAGCAGGTTTTCTGGCAATTCCATTCTCTGTATGGATTGCTTCATCAAAGTTTCAATGGCTTCCTGTAAAGGCTTATCTTTCTCTGTAATAAATGTAATAGCAATACCTTTTTTATCGGCCCGGCCGGTACGCCCAATACGGTGTATATAATTTTCCGGCACATCGGGTATATCAAAATTAATAACGTGTGTTACTTCCGACACATCAATACCACGTGCTACAATATCCGTTGCAATAATAAAACGGTAAACCCCATCCTGGAATTGCTTTACGGTATTAAAGCGATGGTTCTGTTCTTTGTTTGAATGTATAACACCCGCTGTACCCGGAAATTTTGTTTCCAGTTGTTCGTACAGGTCATCTGCCAGTTTTTTGGTGGCAGCAAATACCAGCACCCGGGTCATGCTTTCATCTTCTGTTAACAGTAAATGCAACAGATTTACCTTTGTATAAAAATTGGGAACATCGTAATAGGTTTGCTCTATATTTTCCAGGGGGGTTCCTGTGGGTGCGGCTTCTATTCTTTCGGGGCTGTTAAAGTACTCGTCCATTAATGCTTCTACTTCATCTGTGATGGTAGCAGAAAATAAGAGGTTCTGCCTTTTTTGTGGTAACAGATCCAGTACGTTCTTTATCTGTGTTCTAAAACCCAGGTTCAGCATTTCATCCATTTCATCAATCACCAGTTTTTTTATACCCTTGGTTTTAATGCCGCCATTTAATATCAGATCGTACAAACGCCCTGGTGTTGCCACCAGCACATCGGCACCGCTTTGTAGTTCTTTCCATTGGGTGTTGATGTTTACTCCTCCATAAATGGGTACAGCCACCACGCTCATATAAGTTGTAAGTTCTTTTACAGATTCCACCACCTGCGCTGCCAGCTCCCGGGTTGGTACCAAAACCAGTATCTGTGGGTTTTTATCCTTGCTGAATTTCCATAAGCGCAGCAAGGGCAGCAGGTAAGCAAATGTTTTACCGGTACCTGTCTGCGCAATACCACATACATCCCTGCCACTCATTACAACCGGAAATACTTTATGTTGAATGGTTGTTGGAGTAATAAAGCCTTTCTCGTCAAGCGCATTGAGTAAGGCACCGCTTAAATTTAGATCACTGAATTTCATACTTAAAATATCTGTTGCGAAGGTAGTTTTAAATTATTTGAAGGAGATGATACTGTTATGCTCATTTAAATACCCAATATCCCCTATGTATGGCCATTGATTTTTCTGTAATTTTAAGCGGAAAATTTTTTTATATGAACAAGCTTATCTTTTCTTTCATTCTTTGCTTTTTTGCATGCGCTCCTGCTTTTTGCCAGGATTATGTTACCGACTTTAGTTTAAAGGACGGCTATACACTTGTATATAAGAAACTACCTCCCGGGTCTCCTTTACAAAAGGCGCCTGAAAAAACCTATGGTGTAATAAACAGCGAAAATAAAATTGTAGTTCCGCTTGTATATAAAAGCATATTCAATAGTGGAGAAAAAGGAATTTTTATTGTTAAGGACGGAGCGGAAAATGTAGGCTTGTTTTCTGCGCTCACACAAAAAATATTGGTAGAGCCGCAATATTTTGAGATAGAAGGCTTCAGCGAAGGCCTGGCCACTGTAAAAAAAAGAAAGCCTGATTTTGGTTTTAGCTGGGGAGCGGTGGATGTAAATGGTAATATCGTTATTCCGGTTGAGTACGATTACCTGGGTGTTTCAAGCGAAGGGCTTATCAATTTTCAGAAAGACAACAAGATGGGTTTTCTTGACAGGAACAACAAAGTTATCATTCCGCCCATGTACTATGATTTTTCCGCATTCAGCGATGGCCTTGCAGCTGTTAAAGTTTCGGAAACCGGTAAATATGGATACATTGATAAAACGAATACGTTAGTAATACCTGCAGAATATGAAGATGCAAACCCTTTCTACGGCGGTTTTGCAGCTGTTGCCAAAAGAAAAGGATACACAACAAACAAGCCAGGCCAAAAATCTGTGACCGTGCCCGGCCAGTGGGTTGTAATAAATAAACAAGGAAAACAGATACAGGAAAGAAGTTTTGATAAAGTTTCTGCTTTAAATGCCGGCGATCTTTTTATCATTGAATCGGATGGCAAAAAAGGAACTATGAATACGAAGGGAATGCCCATTTTGCCAATGGAATATTCGGATGTAACAATAGATAAAGATGGTTACACTGTTTTTAAAACCATTGACACAAAAAAATACGGCATGATGAATAACGTGGGAACGATCATTGTTGCACCTAATTATGACTATGTTTCTGCTACTACAGCAAAAAGATTTTATGTGATTCAGAACGGAAAATATACCGTAGGTGATGTAAATAATAATGTTTTTGTTCAGCCAGACAGTGCAAACGGTGTTTTGCTTGGCAAGAAACATATTGTTTACTATTACAAAAACAAAGTGAAGATATTTGACCTGAACGGTAATGCCCAGAAAACTTTCACTGACCTGAATTTAAAAACTTATGGCCATAGTCTTTCACAAACGGAAGACAGCATTAAGCTGAACACCGATGCAACAGCCATGCTGATCAATTTAACCAATAACTCAAAAAAAATATTGCCTTTTGGTGAGGCCGGTGATTTTAATGAAGAAGGTATTTTCATCGGAAAAAATACCGGTTACGATTTTTATGACTATACCGGTAAGAAGCTCAATACCAAAAGCTACTACTCTGTGGTAAATTTCAGCGATGGCATTTGTGCACTGCAGGAAACCAGCACTTCTGTGCCACACCTGGCAGATAAGGGCTTCAATAAAATAAAAGACCTGTACACTTATTTTAAAGGTCCGTATTCGGAAGGCCTTGCTTATGCTACCAATAGCCAGGCAGGCACTGTTTACTACCTGGATAAAAAAGGTTTCGAAGCATTTAATGTAAGTGCCAAAGAAGGCAGTAAATGTACCGGCGGCTTTATTGTTCTGAAAGATAAAAGCGACAGGTATTACCATGTAAACAAAAAAGGAAAACCGATCAACAGTGCAAAAACCTGGGATGATGCCGGGGAGTTTATGGAGGGCCTTGCCATGGTGAAAGAAAATGGCAAATGGGGTTTTATTGACACATCGGGTAAAAAAATAATTGACATAAAGTATGATGTGGTGAGCAACTTCTCAAAAGGTGCAGCCATGGCAAAGCTGGGCAATGACTTTTTTCTCATTAATAAAAAAGGCGAGCCTATTGGTACTGCTAAATATGAAGCGGCAGGCGTTCCGGATAACGGGACCTTCCCTGTTCAAAAAGCGGGGCAGGCAGGGCTTATTGATAACAAAGGAAGTGTGATCATAGATTTTAAGTACAACAGCATTTTATACATGAGCGAAGACAGGGTGTGGGCGGCCAAGGATGGCAAATGGGGATTGCTGGATAACAAGGGAAAAGAACTGACTGAGTTTATTTACCAGGGAGCCTATGATTTTAAAGATGGTTATGCCAGGGTGGTGCTGAATGATAAAATTGGTTTGGTAAATAAATCGGGCAAACTGGTTTTACCGGCAGAATACCAGTCGCTGGGTTCAACCTATAAAGGCACTATACTTGCAATAAGGCCTGCTGAAACTGTTTTTTATAATTTGAAATAAGAATTAGCCCGCAGATATCACAGAATACGCTGATTTTTTTCTGTGATATCTGCGGGTCATTAAATACCTGCTATAAGTCTGGCAATTAAGTTTGTCTCAAATCCTTTCTGCATTAAATGATCCTGCAGCTTCCGTTTTTTTGTGAAGATATTTTTTTCGGCCTTCAGTGTTTTTTGTTTTTGTTCAAAGAGTTTTTCAAGCGTTTTATGGTAATCTCTTTCATCGATTGCGGCAAGAGCTTTTTTTATACAATATTCACTTACCTGTTTCTGTTTCAGGCTGTATTTAATTTTTACTTTACCCCATTGCTTAATCCTGAATTTGCCTCCGGCATACTGAATGGCAAATCGTTCTTCATTTAAATAGTTTTCGCTTATCAGCTCACTCAATAACTCATCCACTTCTTTTTTATTCATTCCAAAGCTGTATAGTTTTTCTTTTACTTCGGAATGGCAACGCTCCTGGTAAGCACAGTATTGCTTTGCTTTTTGTAAGGCCTCTTCTTTTGAGTAATATTTGTTGTTCATTGGGGTAAAAATAAAACATAATACCACAATGATATAATTGAGTTTTGCCTTCGGCAAAAGCTGTTGGCCACGGATTGCACGGATTTACACGGATTGTTTTGCCTTCGGCAAAAGATCAGCCCGCAAATGTCGCTGATTACGCAGATGAGGAAATTCCTTTTCTGCGACATTTGCGAAATCTACGGACCAATTTCATTTAGTACGCTACAGCCGCTTCATTCTAATTATCCTTTTTGGGTTTTCTGTCTTTATCGGGATTTATAAAAAATAGGATCGGCTCACTTCTACCTTCGCCGCTGCCATCGGTTTGTGTTACCGGGTTATGGTTTGCATCCAGCGATTGTATCGTCCAGATGAACGTCGGCAATTTCTTTGTCTCGCCATCGTAAGGCATAAAAGTTAATTGTGGTTGCCAGATATACTGGGTAGCTGCTACCACTTCTTTATCAAGTAAAGGCTGGTTGCTTCTTAAAGCCTGCACCGGACTTTGTGTTGGTAATACTTCAAAAACCTGTATGCGGTAAGTAACCGGTGTGGTTGCTTTTGGTACAACAGGCGTCCATCTGAAAGTAATAGCCGTTTGGGCTTTTTTTGCATCCAGTATTTCTTCGTTATATGGTCGCATTAAGATTGGCAGTTGTGTACTGGCCAGGTAAAAGCTTTTACATTGTTGTTCTCCCGCCGGTGCATAGTCTGTAGGACGCACAGGTTGCACACAAATATTATAATTATCAGCCGGAAGCTTACCGGTTCTTTCGAGAGATGTTTTGTATTTACCCGTAAACACCATAAACTCAAGTGGCATCACATCATTGGCTGTAAAAACAGTTGTACCTGCGGAGTTTGTTGTTAATACAGGTGCCTTTGCCAGGTCAGTAGACCCTATAACGGTTCCGTCCAGTGTTTTGATTTCGGTTTTTAGTTTAAACTGAAAACCTGGTGGGATACCCTGGGTTGATACAATCACTGTCAGTACATCGCGTCGGTTTCCCCATTCGGATAGCTGAGCTGGTGGTTGTGCAGCCACAATTAAATTCAATTTTATTTGTGCCATGGCTGTTGTAACAATGAATATGGCAGCGATTAATGTTATTAGTTTTTTCATGTTTTTATTTTTTAACCCAGGTACTTTTTACTTTTCCTTTTTTGTATCAAACCGATATTGAAAGCCGGTACGGCAGCTTGTTTCGGTATAATTGGCTCCGTTGGGTATTATTTCGTTCCCGTATTTATAGTAGTTGGTGGTTAAGAAAGTTGCCCAGGTGAGTTTCTTTGTAAGTTTAAAATCAATATTGCAACTGGCAATTAAGTTATTACTGTTGCTGAAACTGTTCAGTTTACCTAATGTGTATTGCAGTTGTCCACGCAGGCGCATTTTCTTTTTTACAGCGGGCATGCTTAATGCTGCACTTAAAGTTGCCAATGTGATCTTTGCCCCCGGCACATCATTATAAAAATACAGAATGCTGAAATCCGGTGCTATCTCTTTTTCGAGATAGGTAGGTACGTATGTAAGCAGGCCGGTGTGCGTGTTGTTGGATGTGGTGAGGCCGGTAAGCACATCCCGTTCATCGTATTTGCTGTAATTATAACTCACACTGATCAGGTGAATAATTTTTTTACCGGTAAATGTAAAAGTTGGATTTATTCCCAAATCGTTACTTACATTTTTTATGCCATAAGGATTAAATCCGCTGGCGGCCTGGAATCCGAAATTATTGTAGTTCACATTCAGGCTGAATTTATCGCTGAACTGTGTAAACCAGTTCAGGTTGCCGATAAATTGTTTTGCTTTTAATGCCGTGTTGTTCACATTATTTACCCTTCGGCCCAGGCTGGCAACAATATTCATTTTATTTTTCCAGGCGTTGATTCTTGTGTTCAAAGTATAATCAAGCCGGTCGTTTTGCAAAAACGGATAACCAATGGTTTGAAAGCCGGCACCCAGGTATTTGATCATCACACCCAGGTCAAGTTTTTTCCCTTTTTTTCCTACAGCAAGCTGGCCAGCATAATCGGTTAAGGTAGATGTATGCGCCTCTATAAATGGTTTAAGGCTTTTTAAAACCGGGCTTAAAGGCGTTGCCACATCTTTGGTAAAAGTTGATTGTGCGCCTTCTGCTTTAAAATAAAACCCTTTTTCTAAGTAAAGATCAGAAACCAGGCTTAATACAACTCCTTCCTGCGGCCTTATAGTAAGTGGTGGTGGCGCTGCCGAATTTGGAATATCTTTTCCTTTAGCAACATTAAAAGCAAACAGGTACGACCCTTCTTTTTGTGTACCGATCTGTGCCATCCAGTTTTTACGCTTGTAAGCGCCGGTAACTATTGGCGGACCAGCAACATAATTGATCCCCTGCTGCGAAATGCCGGTAAAAAATTTAAAAAGAAAATTTTTGGGCCGCAGGTCAACTCCGTAACCAAACACACCAATATCGCCGGTAGAAAGATCGGAGTATTTTAAATATTGCGTGCCCAGCTGAAGTTCGGCCCACTTGTATTTTGGATTAATACCAAAACTGTTAAGCGGATTTGTAATGAACTGATTGAAGTTTTGTTTTTTAATACCAGCATAAGGGCCCGCAAAATTGGTAGGAATGGCCGCAAAATTAAAATTAAAGGGCAGGCTGAAATTTTTACCAAACTTAAATGTAGGTGTAAAATTAAAGCGTACCTGGTTCCAGGGCCGGCGGGGCTGGTAGCCGGTCCAGCCGGAAGGGCTGCGACTTAATCCATAGCCCTCATAGGTAATACCCATGGTGCCGCTGATGTTTAGCTTTTCTTTTGCTTTCTCTTTTACTTTGTTTAGCAGCGAATCTGTTGTTTCCTGCGCAAAAGATATTGCAGCAAAGCAAAGAAAGAAACTGCCGGTTATAATTTTTTTAATCATTGTAAAATCGGTTTAGGGTTTTTACCAATGCTTTTATTTCTTTTTTATAGTAACCTTAAAGCAAATGATCACTTCACACTCTTTACAATCCTTATCACGGAAAGTAAACTTAACACATATCTCGGCAGTTGCATCACAACAATCGAGTGGTGATGGCTTAGGTAAAATAAAACCAAGGCTTACCGGTTGCACAATACCAAAGACAGATCCACCATTGTTCCATATAATTTCTCTTGGATTGCTGTAGGCCGGCAAAGTGCTTACGTTGAGCGGTGCATTGGTCATTACACCAGCCAGGTTCACTTTCGGAATTACCGGGCCCATCACATTGCCATCGTAAATGCTTGCCCAGCCTTTGGGTAAATTTTTACAGCCAATACATTGTTCAGGAAACTGGCTGGTTAAATTGTAGCTCAATACCTCTGCTCTTATCTCTGTTAAGGAAGCGCCTGTTAACCCGGTGAAGTTGAATGACTGGTTTACCAGCAGGTTTGTTCCTCCCGGTGCCATGGTACTTGTCTGGCTTTGCAGTGTTGCCTTAATATCGTAAGGGCAACAATCTTTTTCACACACCACTTCAAAATTCAGCTTACATTCTTTACACAGTTTTCCACCGCAATAGGCCATCAATACAATGCTGTAACTACCTGCTGGCAGGCCGCTCAGGCTCAATGGTAAATTTCCTGTCTGGCTTATAGGACCCGTTAACTGGTATGTAATGGTAGCCGGGCAGTTTTGCGGAATACAGAAATAGTTTGCAGTAAGTGTAACATTGCTCAGGCAACTCACTTCAAAATGATCGCCGCACTTGATGGGTTTTTGTACATTATTAATAACCAGTACTGGTTTTATTTGTGCTTCCGGCTTATTACAATCGCAGCCCTTGTCGCAATCTTTTTTAATATTGATCTTACAACTATCGCATTTCAGATCGCCACAGTATGCATAAATAGTTACATAGTAAGAACCGTTTGGCAGATTTGAAGGAATCGTATAGCTGCCCGATCCACCACCAATATAGTTATTGGTATTGGCATCATACAAACTAAACACAACTTTACCGGGGCAATCTTTGCCTTTACAGATGTATGTTCCTGAAAGCATGAACGAATCTTTACAATGATCCCCTTGTATCACATAAGTAAATGGCTCTTTCTTACAATCAATTTTGGTTTGCTCGCCCGTATTAATATTTGTCCACAAAGGGCCATCTTTCCAATAGCTTTCCTTACAATTACAGGTATCACAATTTTTTATAAACACATTGTAAGCGGCTGTTGTAGCGGTACAACCATTCATAGATACCGTAGCTGTAATGGTATGAGATCCCAAACCAAGTGAGCCTAACGTAAATGGAGATGTAGTGCCAGCAACTCCACCCGGAGACCAGGTTATTACATAGGCGGGCAGGTTGGAATTATTTGTGGGCAGAGGAAAATACAAATGACTGGTATCGCCCGAACAAATGGTATCGCACCCTTGTGGGAATAATGCCACATAAGGCAAAGGTTTAATAGTTACAAAAGCAGATGCATTGCAGCCGTAGTTATCCATAGCAGTAACGCCATACATTCCTGCAGCCTGTACCACATGTGTTTGTCCTGTCTGACCGTTCCCCCAGCCGTAATAATAGCTTGATGGTGAGCCCGGGCCGGCCGTTGCTGTTAGTGTAACCGGGGCTCCCTGGCAAAGCGGGCCACCAGGTACAATGTTTACTGTTGGGTTTTGTGAAAATGCAATGCAGATCGTATCCAGGTTGCAGCAACCGGTTGTTACATCTGTTACTCTTAATATAAAAGTATATGTGCCAAAACTATTGATCGTGTAGTTTAAATAATTGCTGGTGTTGCTGTTGAAGATTGGCGTACCCAGATTATTTAAGAACCATTCATAATTGTAATTGGCGTTAAATGCATTGTTCGCATTTACGCTTGGGTTTGAAGCATTATTCAATGTAAACGGTACATTGGTAATACAGTTATTGGTATTGGCAACAATTTGTGCTTTGGGTTTTGGATGATACACAACCGAAACCGTATTGGATTTTACATTGCACAAATTGGGTTGGCTTTGCGCCTGTACATAGTAAGTGCCGATGGGGCTTGGACCCGTAATAGTATACGTGTTACTGCCTGATGGAGCACCCAACGAAACACCATTCTGAAACCACTCATAATTGGTAAAGCCAGGTGTTGCTGTTAACACAGAGCCCGTTGTTAAACAAGGAGCCTGGCAAACTTTTACAATAGGTGCTGGTGTAATGCTTAGTGCAGGTGCTGTTACCACATTCAACGTTACGGAAGTATTGAAAGAGCAACCAAAAGCATCTGTAACTGTTAGCCCAACAACGGGGTTTGTTGGCACACCATTAAAGGCATAGTTCAGCGTACTGTTTTGAGAAACAGGAGTTCCGTTCACCGTCCATTGGTACAGTAATCCCGTCATAGAGCTGCTGAAAGTATAGGTTTGATCTTTACATACCGTAGTTGGCCCATTAATGGTTAAGGGCGATGAAGCAAATGTGAATGGTACTGTTTTAACATCGGTACAAACCTGGCCCGTATTTATATTTGTAACACCAATCGTCATGGTAACAATTGGGCTGCAACCAATTGTTGTATTTAAAGTATAAGTATTCCCTGTTCCGGATAGCGGCGTTCCGCAGGTAGAAGACCAGGCAACAGACGTTATAGTCCATCCTCCCAATACATTTGATGTATTGTTCATGGTGATGCTGTTGCTTCCATTCAATCCGCAGGCAACGCTATAATTAAAATCGGCAACTACCGGAACCTGTGCATTTGTTATAACAGTAAAGGGACAACCATTACAATTTACAGTTGCTGTAACACCATACACGCCTGCATTCAGGTAAGTATGTGTAACAGTTGTTCCTGTAGCAGTTCCTCCGTCTCCAAAAGTCCAGTTCAGCGTTCCGCTACATCCAGTTAAGTTTACACTGAATGTTTTAGGGTTGCAGCCCGATACAGTAATAGCACTTAACGGGTTGGAAATTGGTGGAACCGGGGTACAGTTGCCCGGGCATGGCCCAGGTGAGTACACCACTGTAATTGAATTTGAAGTAGCAACACAACCACCGCAATTTATTTTAACATAAAAGGTGCCGGCTGTATTTGTAAAATAGGTTGGGAGTGTTGCGCCTGGAATTGGTGATCCGTTTATGTACCACTGGTAAGTACATCCTACTCCTAATGTAAACGCCTGAAAAGTTACTGCCGGTGTTACATTGCAGTAATATAAAGGATCTCCTGTTGAAATGGTTACTGTGGGTATTGGAACCGGGGCAACCACGTATGTAGCTACAGATTTACATCCACCAGGGAAAGTTACCAGTACGGTATAAGTTCCGGGATTAGTTACGTTAATGGTTTGTGTTGTTGCATTAGATCCGCCTGACCATTGATAGGTTCCACCTGCAGGTGCAGATAGTTGCAAAGTGCCTGCACATAAGCTTCCGGTGGCAGTAATGGTAATTGCCGGAGGGTTGGTGGCTGTAACAGTAATTGCATTGCTGGTACCCCCGCAATTGGATACGGTAATAGTTCCGTTAGCATGAACTTCATAAACGGGGTTTGTTGTTCCCTGGCCACTTACCAGCGTAACTGCCGGAGAAGAACTCCAGGTTATGGGCCCGGCACCGGCTACTGTTATACCACTGGTGATCTGACCTCCAATACATGCTGTAATAGGACCTCCGGTTAAAACTGGTGCTGGTACTGCGTTAATAACTACATTGGCAGATCCAAAACATCCGTTTAATGTTGTTTGTGCTGTTACAGTCCATGGGCCCGTTCCGTTAAATATGATGGATGCATTTTCATCATAAGTACCATACGGTGCTGGTGGTTGTGTTATAGCAGGAGAAACCGACCATACAAAATTACTGCCCGAGGGTGTTGATGAAGCAACATAATTCGTAAGTACATTAGGACAAACGTTGCCACTGGGTCCAACAGTCACAACCGGGGTTGGTTTTACCAATACTGAAAAACAAACCGGGTTTGCATTACAGTAATTACCCGCATTGGCAGAAATAGGTTGGCCACATACCTGGTACACACCTGGTGTGATCCAGTTTATCTGCAGATTTGAAACAGCATTTGGCCCGGTTGCAAAAGTATAGTCTGTTCCCAGCACACCACCGGTAACAGTCCAGTCTGCCAGCGAAAAATCCTGTGTCATATACATTCCCGAAAGTCCCGCACACACACTCGTCATACCCGTAACTTTAAATTTGGGTTTTACTGTAATCGATAATGTATAGCTTCCTCCGCATTTCTTTTTGGTATTGGGGTTTGTGTAGTTAACGGTAAGGTTATAAGTACCCGGCGTTGTCCAGTCAATATTTATTTGTGGATTATTATTAGGATATGCATTTGGATACATGCCCGAGTTTACAATATTACCACCGCCACTTAAGCTCCAGCTGTAGAAGGTACCGGGCATTACGGGCAATGAATAGGTTTCTGTACTTCCCACACAAACCACCGTATTGCCCTGTATGGGTATGGCTGGCCACACAATATTTACAGGCAGTGTGGTTGTACTGCATGCTCCGCAACCTGTGGTGTTTAATGTGATCGTTGCCGGCAGAGTTCCCGGCTGTGCAACATTCCACACAACTCTTACGCAATTGCCGGTTGATGAGCCAATGATAGTTCCGCCGTTAACCGACCAGGAATAGCTTCCACAGCTTTTGGTGCTACAATAAGTTGCAGTGTCCCCGGGGCAAAGCATTTTATCGCAACCGGAAATACCAGGTCCATCATTTACAACAATAGTTTGTTTTATGGTATCAGCACAGCCGCAACCATTGCTTTTACTTTTTACCACCAGTGTAACCACATAACCAGGTGTATTATTTACTGTAGTATAAGTATGTTGCGGATTTGCATCAGTAGAAGTGGCTCCATCACCAAAATCCCAAAAATAAGTAGCGCCGCCTATTGATGAATTATTAAACTGGATCTGTTGATTTGTACAAACCGGGCTTCCGGGATTTGTTGTAAAATTGGCAACAGGTTTATCCAGCAAACAAACATCGTAGGCAATTTTTCTCACACAGCTTCCATCTGCGTTGCTGATAGTAACTACAATACTTCCTTTGGTAACATTGCCCCAGCTTATAGTTACTGGGTTTCCTGGATTGGGAGCAACGGTTCCCCCGGTAACAACCCAGTTGTAAGTGAATCCTGGTAAGTTAGGTATTACCAGGTATGTCATCTGCGAGTTTTTACACGCAATAATGGCTGGTTTTTGTCCGGGAGGATTACCAATTGGCGGAAACTGTCCCGCTGCGGTTCCCAGTTCTTTAAAACTGCTATCACATAGCAGATCGCACTGGCGGTCGTTGATGAGCTGTTTCAACTCAAATTTTTCGGGGCAACAAACCGCATTTACCTGTGCATTAGTTTTTATAAAGACTAATGAAACGAATATGAATAGAATTAATTTTTTCATGTCTTAATTTTTATTGGTTTTGGTGACATGGAATTCGCCGGTTAACATTTTCGTTTTACAACGGGTTTTGTTATGGCTCATTTCATTGTTTTAATTTTTGATGTCAACTGATTAATGCGCCTGCCTGCCGGTAGGCAGGGTTTTATTTGTTACATCCCTTTATATAAGCTTCGTAATTACATACTACCACGCTACAGGTTATACAGTTCTCGTACGTAACAGTATATCGTATGCACCATTTGGCTTTGGCTCCGCAGCAGGCCACCATTTTAGGGTAGCTGATATTGTATTGCAGGGCCACGCCTCCATTCATATCTTTGGGCGGTGAGAAATTCCATACCAATCCATGCGTACCTGCACCTGAGCCACCAATGCCATTTAAAGTGCCGCCGCTGAAATTGCCCATTTGTGAAGATGGCGTTGTACAAACCAGGCAATCATCCGACTCGGGCACAAACTCAAAATAAACCAGGTCCATCTTTACTGTTTTTACTTTACCCGGCCCGGTAACAAAACTCAGGTTTTGTGTAATGGCAGTTGAGGTGATCGTTGGCTTATCTTTTTCGTTGGGTTGAATCTTAATGTCTTTGCAGGCTGTACATATGCAATTGAGTGTATCGCTCTTTACTTCTGTTTCTTTGTTATCCGGATCAGCTACATCTTCTGCATCTACCAAAAACTTAAGGAAGTTGATGGCAGGATTACACTCAATACTGCCGGTAAATACTGTAAAGCCATTGCCTGCAATTGTTTGTGGTAAAGTTGGGCTGGGGGTGAAAGTAATTGCAGCACCGGCTCCATTCACTTTATATTTTATTGCTACCACTTTTACCGGTGTAGCCAGGTTATTTCTTACTTTAATATAAATTGACTGAACTCCTTTTTCGCAGCAGCCAACTTTTAAGCTGTCTATCTGTATATCAATATTGTTTTGAATTTTAAAACTGAAGGTTTCGCTTTTACCTTCATTTTTATCGCAGGCGGGTTTGCCTTCTTTCGTTAATGCCTGCACTTCCCACACAAAATCGCAGAGGTAAGGAGGTTTGCAAGGCCCGGTATAAATATTGCTGACGGTGGTTTCTGTTGCATTGTCTACATCTTTGGTAACAATGGGTTTATTGCTGCGCATAGCTTGCGTTCCATTTTGTCCCTGCATCAGTTGCCAAACTTTTAACCGGTAAACAACAGGGTCTCTTGGCTTTGGCACCAGTGGTGTCCACCGGAAAGTAATTCCACCCGAAGCATCTTTTGCTGCAAATGCTTTTGCATTTGCCGGTGATTCTAATTTGGGAGAAGAACATTCAGCTGCTGTGGGTTCTTTCTGTTTTACATTAAATTCAGTAGGCTCACTTGTTGCAACTGTTTTGGGTGTTGCGCCTGGCTGAAGTATAAGCGCTTCCACATTCCAGATAAAATCGCAGAGATAAGGCGGGCAGCAGGGGCCGCTGGTACAGCCCGATCTTAAAATAGATGCTACATCAACCTGGGTTATATTATCTACATCTTTGGTTACAATAGGTTGATTGCTGCGCATGGCCTGTGTACCATTCTGGCCCTGCATTAATTGCCATACTTTTAAGCGGTAGGTAACAGGTTCCTGTGGTTTGGGAACAAGTGGTGTCCAGCGGAAGTTGATATTACTTTTCGCTTCTTCCGGTGAAAACTGTTTTGCATTTGCGGGGGATGTGTTTGTAATTGTTCCGCCGCTATTTTCTTTTACACTAAATGACCATGCTTCGCTCTTGCCTTCATTACTTCCCACAGGATGGTCTTCTTTGTCAATAGCCTGTGCCTGCCAGATAAAATCGCATAAATAAGGTGGTCTGCATGGACCCGTATAAATTCCGCTAACCACAGCCTGGGTTATATTATCTACATCTTTGGTAACAATGGGCTGGTTGCTGCGCATGGCCTGTGCTCCGCTTTGGCCCTGCATCAGTTGCCATACTTTTAAACGATAGATTACTGATTGTGGCTTGGGCACTAATGGTGTCCACCTGAACATAACCGGCGCCGACATTTCAGCTGGCGTAAATGTTTTTCCGTCGTTTGGAACGATCAGTTGAGGTGGTGTGGCTGTGTTTGTGCTGCTTTCAACTTTAAAAGTATATGAGTCACTCTTGCCTTCATTTTTTCCTACAGGCTTACCTTCCCTGTTCAACGCCTGTACCTGCCAAACAAAATCGCAGAGATATGGTGGCCTGCATGGGCCCGTGTAAATTCCACTAACCACAGCCTGGGTTATATTATCTACATCCTTTGTAACAATGGGTTGGTTGCTACGCATGGCTTCTGCACTGTTTTGCCCCTGCATCAGTTGCCAAACTTTTAAACGATACGTAATGGGATCCCTGGGTTTGGGCACCAGCGGCGTCCAGCGGAAATTTACCGGCCTGCTCAGCTCTGCTTCACTAAAAACCTTTCCGTTTTCGGGAGTTATTAGTGTTGGGGGAGTATATTCAATGTCCCTGGGTGCTTCAACACTAAATTCTTTACACACTTCATTGCTGATAGCCACCCGGTCAACATTATAAAATTGCACACAGATGGAGTAGCTTCCTTCTTTCAGGTCGCGACAACCCTGTAAAGTACTGGTTAACTCATTGGCCGAAAATGTACGGGTAGTAAACTCGTCCACCTGCATCCCACCGGCTGAATTATTGCTGCAGATAATTGCACCGCCACCTTTTATCTGCACCATCAGCCTGATGCCTTTTACACTAACATTGGGTGGCAATTGAGCCACCAGCAGCAAAGAACCTGGTATATTACCCCAGTTATCTATCACTGGTGGCAATTGGTTTTTAACTGTAAAGCTTACGATCTTTATCTGTTGCAACTGGCTGTAGGCAGAAGCTGTACCCAGCATCAATAACAGTAAAAGCAGTTTTATTTTTTTCATATCCTGAATTTTTAGGCCGGCTTTTATGAAGCCAGTTATTACGGATACAAAAATGTAAATAAGAAAGTGAAGGTTTTTCTGAAATGTAGAAGCGTGGGGGATGATTGTATAAGTGTAACACGGTAAAGCGGGACTATGCTTTTCTCTTTATCCACTTTTCAAACCGGGCTAAAAACTCTTCCTTGCGGCGGCTTGCAACAGGCAGCTCCTTTCCGTTCTCCAGCACCACATCGCCGCCACTGCCTTTTATGTATTCTTTAATGAAGGAAAGATTGATGATGTATTTATCATGAATACGGGTAAAATTGGCTTCCGGCAATAGTTTTTCATATTCGCCCAATTGACGGCTTACCATTATTTTTTTATCTGTACACAAATAAAAGTTGGTGTAATTGCCGCTGCTTTCGCAATATAGTATCTCGGCCAGTTTTACAAAAACCAGCCCGTTGCTTGTTGATAAAGGAATTTTATCGGGCGTTGCAGCCTGTGTGTTTTTTTCTAAAAGAGAAAACAGATTTTTGTTGATGTTCTTTTCTTCTATTCTTTTGATGGCTGTATTTACCGCTGCTATTAGTTTTTCTGTATTGATTGGCTTTGTTATATAGCCTGTGGCGTGATGCTCAAATGCTTCAACAGCATAGTGGCTGTAAGCTGTAACAAAGATGACCTCAAAATTTACAGGCTCCAGCTTTTTCAGCAGGTCAAAGCCATTCAGGTGTGGCATTTCCACATCTAAAAAAATAAGCTGGGGCTGCAGTTCATCTATCAACAGCAAACCATTCTTCGCTTCAGTATCTGTTGCAAGCACGTTTACTGCAGGACAATGCATCTGAAGCATATTCTGCAGCAGCTTTATATTTTTAGCTTCGTCGTCTATAATTACACAGTTGATCATCATTTAAAATTCAAGGGTATTTTGACGGTTATGGTTGTTCCGGTTGCGTTTCCGTTTTCATCTTTTTTATCAGTTACCTGCTGGTATATATTATACAGCTCTGCCCTGCGTTTAGATATATTCATGCCCCTGCTTTGGTACTCTACATGCATTTTGCTTTTCAGCGCAGCGGCTTTTTCCCGTCCAATACCGTTGTCATCTATTTCACAAACTAAGAAATTGTTTTCTTTTTTTACATTGATATTTATCTGCCCCTTCCTGTTCTCCAAAAAACGCATCCCATGCCTGATAGCGTTTTCAACATAGGGTTGTAATAACATGGCTGGTACAAAAAACTTTTCTTTATCTATATCTTCAGCCACTTCTATTTTGTAGTTGAACTTATCTTCAAAACGTAGTTTTTCGAGTTGCAGGTAATTATCCAAATAACTGATCTCATTTTGCAGCGAAATGATGGCGGCGTCTGAATTATCAATTGTACTCCGCATCAGGTCTGAGAATTTATCGAGGTATTTATCGGCCTGTGCATAATCCCGGTCAAAAATAAATCCTTTAATCGAGTTCAGGCAATTGAAAACAAAGTGCGGATTGATCTGTGCCTTCAGGGCCTGCATCTCAAGCTCGGTAAGTTTCTTTTCAGTGATCACTTTTTCTACTGCCGCTTTTCGCTTTTGTTTATTGCGTGTTTCCAGCACAAAAAAGCTGATGATAAAAAATGAGATGGCTGCAATGGTCCAGAATACACCGCTTTCCCAGAATGGTGTTTTAATATAAAAAGAAATGGTTTCTGTTTGTGAAGAAGCCGAACCATCCCGTTTCATGCCCCTTATCTGGATATTGTACTTACCTGAAGCAAGTCTTAGCTCAATATTATTCTTATCTGTTTTTAGCCAGCTACCATCATTTATCCGGTATTCAAACAAGGGGTAATATCCTGTCAGATCTGCACCGGAAAAGCTGATACTGATCTCATTTTTATCATAGGGTAATGTGTAATCTTTCATCACCAGGGTATCGGCTCCGTTAATAGAAACCCGGGTAATAAATGTGGTAATATCTGCAACCGGCAAATTTAAATTTTCAGGCAAATAGCTGATGCCGCCGGTTGTTGCGGCGTAAACTGTGTCTTTATAAATGGTTATATCATTTACCTGCTCGCCAATCAATCCATCTGATAAGCCAAAAGAGGTATTGTAAAAAGAAAGCTGGCCAAGCGTAAAGCTGTATTGAATTTTATTGAGCCCCTTATTGGTACCAAGCCAGATCACGCCGGGTTTATTGCTGTATAAAGATTTACAAACATTGCCCGGTATAATATCGCCCAGGGCAATGGATTTTACCAGTTTATCGTTGTTTAATACCAGCAGCGAGTCGGAGCCAAGGCCCACCCACAACAGGTTATCGGCAGTGCTGCAAATAGTATTTACCCTGTAACTAAGTGCGCTGTAGGTCTTTCCAAAATAAAAAAGAGAATCCTTATCCCAGCGGTACAGGCCATCGTTTGAGCCAACATAAATTGTTTTTGCCTGGTTTATCCCAAGTGCTGTTACTCTTTTTATCCTTTGCTCAATTATTTTTTCTGATCTCAGGTTGTATAGCTGAACGGTGGAATGATTACCCAGCAATATCACAGAGTCGTTCAGCAGCAGCGCAGCCTTTGAGGAAGCGTTCTGTTGTTTCTCAAAACTTTTGATGATGGCCAGGTTTTTTTTATCCAGGATAAAAGACCCGGTCTGGCAGGCAACAAAAATCTTATCATTCAGTTCCACAATTTTTCTAACTACACCATCCATATTTTTTTCGTTGCTTATTGCCCGGCGCTTAATATCATAAACACCGTCGTACACCAGTACTTCGCCATAATTATTGCCGGCCACCATCTTTTTATTAATTATGGCCAGTGCTGTAAAGCTTTGTGTTATCTCGTCGTTGAGGGTTTTGTCAGAAATGGTAAAAGAAGAGATCCTCTTTTGCTGTATCTTGATCAATCCTTTATCTATTGAAGCTATCCAGGTGCTTCCGTTCTTGTCTTCCAGCACATTTCTTACAGCAATATTGTAGAGTAAGGGATCTTTTAATTCAAGTGTAGCCGTATCTATCGGGTAAGTGGTTCTGTTGAAGGTAGTAACGGCCAGGTCTTTTCCTGCCCTGCAAAAAATGCGGATAAGAAAGGGAAGTTTTTTTTCCAGCAGGGGCTTTAGGTTTCCTTCGGCATCAACGGCGTATTTTTTTATTTTATCCTCTGAGCTGATGTACAAAACATTATTAAAATACTCGCTGAAGAATGTATTATTACCAAGCAGAAAAGACTTTACAAACCTGCCGTTTGCAAAAACCCTGGCCGAATCCGGGCTCACCAGCATGTACTTTCCCGGGCTGAATTCGATGATCTTTTCTGGCGTGGCCGATTTTTTAATATTCATCAGGCCTTTATATACCGTTGCCTTTCCGTTCTTATAAATAAAAAAATCCCGCAGGTTATTACAAAACGCCATGCCACCAAACTGCAGCACACTGCCACGGTTGGTGTTGCCCAGTTCTACTTTCTTTAATTCGGCATCGGTTTCTTCATTTTCAAAACGGTCTTTTACCGGGTTGTAATAGGCGGCTGTGCGCCGGAAGGGTGTTACCCAGATGCGCTGGTTACTGTCAATGAAAATATCGGTGATCTCATTATCGGGCAGGCCCTGTGCGGTTGAATAGGTTTTAAAATTCTTACCGTCAAATTTAGCTATGCCATTGTCAGTTGCTATCCATAAAAAACCATGATTATCCAGTACCGATTTGTAAATAGAACTGGAAGGTAGCCCGTCTTTGGTTGTATAAAATATAGTTTGTGTTGATTGTGAAAATACAGAGCCTGAAATAATCACCAGGCAGCATGCAATACATATATGATGAATTAGTTTTGGCATTAATCATAAATATAAAAAAAGCGAAGCAATATATTCTGCTTCGCTGTATAAGATAGCCGTTTAATTGTATAAGTGCTGTTTGTCAGCCTGATAGTGCGATAAAATTATTCAATCAACCTGTCCGTACACCCAAACTCATTTTTCAGCAAGTCGTCATATTCGTCTGCGCTTTTAAACAGTTTTTGAAACTGCTCTTTTCCTGTTTCAACCGTTACATCCAGGTCGTACATGATGCAGCTTAACACAATGTTTTGTCCATTGCAGCTTAATACCAAACCCCGCATTTTATAATTTTCTTCCAGCAAAAACTGGTAGAGCGATTTTATTTTCAGCGGGTCAGAAGGCATCTGGCACAAATAGGCATCGCCAACAATAAAATAATTAGTGGCATTGTAGCTGATCTTTATTTTAGCGCTTCCTTCCTCCACTTCCCAGTTGTTGGCACCATTACGGGCAAGTTTAATGTCTTTTCCCAGTTCCTTTAAAATGGTTTCTATCGTTTTAGGAACACCAACCACTTCGGGTTCTTTCTCCGGCATTTCGGGCAGCTTTACTTCGGTACCGCAACTGGCGCAGTATTTACCCGAATCAATATTGGCGGCGGTTACCAGGTAGTCGCAGGAAACACAGCGTGTGCCGGCAAGGCCCCTGCTGGGCATATACAATTGCAACGCCGTACGTAAATAATTTACCGGCAAAGCAAAACCCAGGTTATCGCCACCGCGGATGATAAAAGAGTTTACGCCAATGATCTGCCCCTTTTCATTCACCAGCGGACCACCACTGTTGCCTGGGTTGATGGCTGCATCAATTTGAATGTATTTCAACCCGTCTCTTACCCGGTCAACTTTGCTGATCACTCCTTGCGTGGCTGTATAATTTAAACCATAAGGATGGCCAATGGCAACTACTTCATCGCCGTCTTTCATTTCTTCATAAAAACCCAGGCCAATTTCAGGAAGTGTTGCTCCTGCAGGCGGCTCTAAAAAAGCAAGGTCGTGTTTCCTGTCGGTGTACCAGACACGGCTTAAGGATTTTGGGAATACCTTTCCCTGTATGGTTACTTCTGCAGCATTATCAACCACATGGTTGTTGGTTACAATGATATCGTATTCCTTAATATAAAAGCCACTGCCAGTACCGCCTTGCGTGGCAATTTGTATAATGGCATTCTGGTATATTTCTATGATTTCCGGACTGGTCATTTGGCATCAAAATTTAAAAGTTCAATGGCTGTTGTAAAACTGTGGTTGAAGCTAAGCAGGCTGTCAAAGCGCAGGTTCTGCATGTTTATGGCCAGCAGCGGGTATTTACTGCGCCAGGCCGAAATGATTGCAGTCACTTTTTCTGTGATCAATTCGTTGTTGAGCCTGTTCCTGTATGTATTATGATATTCTTCAGTAAAACCAAGTGCGGTAAAATAATCTGCATAGTTAACCCTCATCAACACTAAAAACAGCTCTGATAAAGGTTTTGGCAAACTGTAAGAATACTGGCAATAAGAAAAACCATACTCACATATTTGTTGGGCGATGAAAGCGTAGTTATTATCCCGGTACCAGATCATATTGTTATTGGCAGCATTGATGGCATCGGCAATTGTTTTATGCACCTGCGGCACACCAATGGCAAAGCAGCTTCTGGTGCGGTACATACCCCGGGCAAATTCCTCTTTCGATTTTGCCTGCAAGCTTCTGAAACCCGCTATCATGGCCTGGTTCTTTTCTGTTGCCGGCTTTTCGTCCTTTGCAAAATACAGTACCGGAATTTTCTCCAGCTCTATCCTGAAACTCCCTTCGGGACATACCAGGTAGTCTAACCTGAAAGCAAGCACCAGCAGCAGGTAACTGATACCGCCGCTGAACTTATCTGCATCCAGCGTTTGAATATAATCCAATGTTTCGGCTATCCATTTCTGCGTAAAAGCAAATTTGGTTTCTATTTCTGCAGCCGGTATTTGCTCAGCATGGTCGGTATCCAGCGATTGTAAGGAAGAAAAATCCTGCACCAGTTGGTCGTCCTGCTTATCAGCCTTGGTGGCCAACTCTTTTAAAGCGTAATATAATTTGTTGGGATTGGCGGTTTCAATATCACTGTCGAACCGCATACAAAGACGCTCTCCATCAAGCGAGTAGCGGCTGTAATACAATGAAAAGTTATGGTCCAGCAATCTCCTCATTACCGGCACTGAAGGTTGCGGCATTTTTGCCAGGCTTACTTCGGCTTGTAAGTGGCTGGCATCGCCGGTACCTCTTACAATTTTAGATCCCTGGTATATCTGGAAATTAAAACTGCTGCTGTTTCCCTCCAGCACTACATTATCTGCCGCATCATCACGCAGGTAATCAAAAAAAGCCTCAATGCTCTGGTAGTATTTTTTTTCTTTGTACAGGTTGTCGGCGTCGGTCCAGCGGTTGGTTTTTTCTATACTCTTGTTATTATCGCTGTAGCGCCCAAAGGCTATCACCGGTTCTGCGGCAGCTTTTTTAAAGCCGCCAAAAAGCTTATCAAACATATGGCAGTTATTAGAAACCTAAGATAAGAAATGGCGGCCTGATTCTGAATTTTTTTGTTTTAAAGCACTGAATGATTTATTTAGCGGAAAAATACCCTGTATTTTAAGCCCCGTTAATTTTATATATTTGCCAACTAAAGATATAATTATGAAGTTTATCGTTTCCTCATCGGCGCTGTTAAAGCAACTGCAACAGATCAGCGGTGTAATTAATGCCAATACTGTACTCCCTATACTGGAAGATTTCCTGTTTGAAGTTGAAAAAAACAAACTGACCGTTGTGGCCACCGACCTTGAAACCGTGATGAAGGTTCACCTGGATATTGAAGCAAAAGAAAGCGGTAAAGTGTGTATCCCTGCAAAAATTTTGCTGGACTCTCTGAAGAATATTGCCGAGCAGCCGCTTACATTTAATATAGATAAGAATTTTGCGGTAGAAATTACCAGCGATAATGGTAAATACAAAGTGATGGGCGAAACACCGGATAACTTTCCCAAAGAGCCGGCTGCGGATGATGCCAATGCTTTTACGATGAGTTCTTCTGGCCTGGTTACCGCTATCAACAAAGCGTTGTTTGCCGTAAGTAACGATGACCTGCGTCCTGCAATGACCGGCGTTTTCTTTGAACTGGATAAAAAGTCGATCACATTTGTTGCTACCGATGCTCACCGCCTGGTACGCTACACACGCACAGATGTAAGCTGCCCTAAAAAAGATTCGTTCATCGTTCCAAAAAAACCTTTGAACTTATTAAAGAGCGCTTTGCCTGATAATGATGACGAATTGAATATTTCTTACAACAGCAATCATTTGTTTGTATCGCATGGTACAACCGAACTGGTTTGTCGCCTGATAGACGCCCGTTTCCCTGATTACAAAGTGGTGATACCGGTTGACAACCCGTATAAAATGACGGTTAACAAGCACGATTTTCAAAATGCTTTACGCCGCGTAAGTGTGTTTAGTAACAAAAGCACCAACCAGGTTGCTTTAAGCATCAGTGGCAGCGAATTACAGTTGGCTGCGCAGGATGTTGATTTTAGTTTTGAAGGTAACGAGCGCATGGCCTGCCAGTACGATGGCGAGGATCTGCAGATCGCCTTCAACGCAAAATTTTTAATTGAAATGCTGGGTGGTGCTGATACCGGCGACATTAATATGGAACTGAGTACACCAACTAAGGCCGGAATTATTAAACCAACGGAACAAGGTGAAGGAGAAGAACTGCTGATGCTGGTGATGCCTTTGATGTTGAATAATTAAAAGCCCCCTAACCCCCAGAAGGGGGAACTGGAGTATAAATATTTAGCCGCTTTCCCAATGAAAGCGGCTTTTTTATACCAGCAAAAAAGCTTGCAGAATCTTTCCCGTTTTATTAACTAATTTTAGTGACCCCAATCACTTAAATTTACAGATCATGTTTTTAATAATCCTTGGAATCATCCTTATAATCATCAGCTCTGTTGTTTTAAAAAATAATCCCACACTCCTGAAATTTAAACCCGTTGGTCGTGTCATCGGCTTCGCTTTTATTTTACTGGGTATTTTTAATGCTTGTATAAAACAAATTGATGCCGGTGAAGTGGGAGTAAAAGTTTTATTCGGCAGCATACAGAATGATATACTGGGCAGCGGCCTGCATTTTGTTAATCCCCTGCTGGATATAAAAAGAATTGATGTTAAAACCCAGAACTATACCATGAGTGGCGTACATGATGAAGGTGCGCAGGTGGGCGATGATGCCATACGGGTTCTTACCAGCGACGGGCTTGAAGTAACCATTGACCTTACCGTTTTATACAGGGTGGTATCCAGCGATGCGCCACGCTTGTTAAGAGAAACCGGAAGTGATTATCGTGATAAAATTGTTCGCCCCATTACCCGAACCAAAATACGTGACAATGCTGTGTACTACCAGGCAGTTGACCTGTTTGGCAACAAGCGTGAGGAATTTCAGCAACGCATTTACAAAACCATTGAAGCAGATTTTAAAGCCCGTGGGCTGATGCTGGAACAATTACTGGTACGCAATATCACACTACCCAACTCGGTAAAAGCATCTATCGAATCTAAAATAAATGCAGAGCAGGATGCCAAAAAAATGGAGTTTGTGTTACAAAAAGAAAAGCAGGAAGCAGAGCGTAAAAGGGTGGAAGCACAGGGTATTGCTGATTACCAGCGTATCATCAACACCGGCTTAACCGATCAGCAACTACAATACGAACAGATAAAAGCCATGAAAGAACTGGCATTAAGCGCCAATGCAAAAGTGATAGTAATGGGCAAAGGCGGTGCACCAATTATTATAGACGGAAAACAATAAGCAAATATGAATTTTAAACAGATCGCATCTTACGATAACTACATGCTGGCCAATATGACCATGGGCATGCTTACCGAAAACAATATCAAATGCCAGATGAAGGATGAAAATATTGTGACTGTTGACCCATTGCTTAGCCCGGCCGTGGGAGGCATTAAGCTTCTGGTAGAAGAAGAGGATTTTGATAAAGCAGTAGAATTAATGAAAGAAGCCGAAAACGAATACCTGAAGGGTATTGCCTGCTCCATTTGCAGAAGCCCCTCATTGATTGTTGAAGAAAAATCAAACAAGCCTACCGGCTTCTGGGGTTTATTAAAAAACCAGCTTCTATACGGGCAAACATCTACCTATAGCAAAGGCTACCGCTGTACAAATTGCAAAAAATATTTCAGCGAACTTCCACCTTCGTTTTAGTTTTTTAACCACAAAGGCAACTATGAAAATACAACACAAAGAACACAAAGATGGTTTTGTGTTCTTTGTGAAAAAACTTCGTGTATTTTGTGGTTAAAAAAACCTCATGAAGAAAATTATTATAACCCTGGTTATATCTTTTTTTTACACCAGCACATTCTCTCAATTCACTTATTATGCTGCGGCCAAAGCCGGACTCAGTATGAGAGAACAGCCCAATACCAGCGCCAAAGTGCTTGAAAAAATCGCCTACGGCGAAAAGCTGGTAACCGTTGCAGATGAAGGGGCGCAAGTGGCTATTTCTTCCGAAGGTTTTAATGGCTATTGGTGGAAGGTGAAATACAACAACAAAACCGGTTATGTGGTAAGCAGCTATACCCTGCCCCTGCCACCACCAAAAGCTACGGTTAAAAAACTAAGCGATTATTTTGCACAGGTTAGCGCTAAAACAGGAAGCCCGCTGATCATTAAAAAATCCAACACCGCCCTGGCCGAAACGGGCGAATTAAGTCTTACCAAACAAATGTATAAGAACGGTATGGAGTGGCATAGCACACAGGGATACGAATATGGATCTGACCTGTACCTGTTGCCCGATTTTACCATAGAGCAATGCTTTTTATTGCTGCGTTTAGTTGGCCAGTATCCCGATGTTGTTGCAGAAAAAGATCCTTACCCCACAAAAAATACAACCAGCAAAAACGAGATAGGAGAAAGATCTGTTGAAGTAGAGCGTGATAAATACGATGGTAAACCAGGCCCTATCAAAAAAATAAAGATCGGCGCCACCCAGGGAGCCGTTACCGAACTGGAAATATTCATGCTGGATACGCAGGCTGTTATTTTCTGGACATCGGGTGTATAGCTTAACCACAAAGAGCTCAAAGGAAATACAACACAAAGAACACGAAGATTTTTTGTGCCCTTTGTGAAAAAACTTTGTGTCCTTTGTGGTTAAAACCTACTCTAAAAGTAACTTGCAGCAAAAGAACTCATGAAAAAAATTGCCATGATACCGGCACGCTATGCTGCCACCCGTTTTCCTGCCAAGCTAATGCAGATGCTGGGCGACAAAACTGTTATCCGCCACACATACGACAATACCGTTGCCACCAGCCTGTTTGATGAAGTAATGGTTGTTACCGACAGTGATATCATCTTCAACGAAATAGTAAACAACGGTGGCAAAGCAAAAAGGAGTATTAAAGAACACGAAAGCGGCAGCGACCGAATTGCAGAAGCCATTACCGATATGGATGTGGATATTGTAGTAAACGTGCAGGGCGATGAACCCTTTGTACAAAAAGATCCGTTGGAAAAGTTATTGGCTGTTTTCGCCGATGAAAAAGTGCAGGTAGCTTCGCTGATGCAGGTGCTGCACGAAGAAAAATTCATTGCCGATCCCAATTACGTAAAAGTGGCAGTAGATAAAAATATGAATGCCCTCATGTTCAGCCGCAGCCCCATACCTTACCACCGCGATAAAAATGTTACACCTGTGTATTACGAACACGTGGGTGTATATGCATTCCGCAAAAAGGCTCTGCTCAATTTCACTTCGTGGCCAATGACCCCATTGGAAGCCGCAGAAAAAATTGAATGCCTGCGCTATCTCGAAAATGGCATCTCCCTTAAAATGATTATTACCGAATACATGGGTGTAGAGATTGATACGCCAGAGGATTTAGTAAGGGCAGCTTCGCTGCTTAATTCTTAACCACAGAGAGCACTAAGTTTTTTCACAAAGAACACAAAGATGGAATTTAGTAATATACCCGAAGAACTAAATGAGCTTTCCAGTAAGATAATTGGACTTGCAATTAAAGTACACAGGGCGCTGGGCCCGGGCTGCTGGAATCATCGTACCAGGAATGTTTGTGTTATGAACTTGCAATGGCTGGCTATCTCGTTGAAAAAGAAAAAGGATTACCGCTGATTTATGAACAGGTTAAACTTGATATAGGTTACAGAATTGATATCCTGGTTGATAATCAAATAATAATCGAAGTAAAGGCGATTGAATCAATAGCCGATGTCCATATAGCACAGCTACTCACTTATTTAAAACTTTCAAACAACCGTGTTGGCCTTCTGATAAATTTTAATGTTAAATTACTTAAAGACGGTATTAAGCGGTTGGTATTGTAACTTTGTGTTCTTCGTGAAGGATCTTTGTGTCCTTTGTGGTAAAATTTTATTCTATGGCATTTAGAAATTTTAAGATGGTAGGCTACGTAATTTATGGCCGCGGTTCTTTTAACCAGTTAGATGAGATTATTGCCCCGCAGCGCAAACCTGCCCGTTCCGGAGGCGGGGCAGGAGCACCCATGATTTTTCTGGTAGATCATTTCTTCGAAGGAAAAGCATTAGCCAGCCGGGTACCCGTTCGTGGCAACGATAAGATCATTTTTGTGGATGTAACCTACGAACCCAAAACCACCTACGTAGATAGCCTGGCCAGCCAGCTTAAAGAAGAGTTTGGTACCGTTAGCGGTATAATAGGTATAGGTGGTGGCAGCACCATGGACCTTGCCAAAGCTGTTTCTTTAATGATGAACAACCCCGGCAGCAGCGCCGATTACCAGGGCTGGGACCTGGTTAAAAATCCAGGCGTATACAAAGCAGGCATACCAACTTTAAGTGGCACCGGTGCTGAAGTTAGCCGCACCACCGTGCTTACCGGCCCAACAAAAAAGCTGGGTATGAATTCTGACTTCACGCCTTTTGACCAGATCGTTTTAGATCCGGAATTAACAGCCGATGCGCCCGCCAACCAGCGCTTTTACACCGGCATGGATTGTTATATACATTGCATTGAAAGCCTTACCGGAACTTTTTTAAACGAGTTTAGTAAAAGCTATGGCGAAAAAGCACTGCAGCTTTGCCGCGATGTATATGTTACCAAAGATGGCTGGGATGCAGATAGTGATGACAAACTGATGATGGCCAGTTACGCCGGTGGTATGAGCATTGCCTATAGCCAGGTGGGTGTGGCACATGCCATCAGTTATGGCCTTAGTTATTTGCTGGGCACCAAACATGGCATCGGCAACTGTATTGTGTTTGATAAATTAGAAGAGTTTTACCCCGAAGGCGTGAAGGAATTCAAGTACATGGTTGCAAAGAACAATATAGATATACCACAAAACATCTGCGCCGGATTAAGCGATTATGATTTTAATAAGATGATCGATGTATCCATGGGCCTTAAACCACTTTGGGAAAATGCCCTGGGCCCCGATTGGGAAAAACAGATGACCAGGGAGAGATTGAGGGCATTGTATGAGTTGTTGTAAATTGAAAATAAACTGAAGAAAAAGTGTTTACATTAGAAGAAATAAAAGCGGCCCATTCAAAAGTAAGATCAGGCGCCGATTTTCCGGCATACATCCAGGATATGAAAGCGCTGGGCGTGCAGGCCTACGAACATTTTGTGGCCGACGGTCATATACAATACTACGGCGCCAAAGATTTCACAATTTCAGCAGCAGAAAAATGGCCTGCTGTTGAAATTGCAGAAACCGGATCAACGGAAAAATTAAAACATGCCCTGGCTATACACCAACAGGGGCAAACAGATTACCCGGCTTTTTGCAGGCAATCGGCAGAAGCCGGTGTTGAAAAATGGACCGTTGATATGATTAAAATGACCTGCACTTACTATGATAAGCAGGCAAATGAACTATTGGTAGAAGCAATACCTGCCGTGTAAAAAACATGGAAAAAAACTACATAGAAGATAAAGCTTTCAACCAGGTTGATTTTACAACCGAAGCTTTTGAAAAAGCAGACTACGAGAACTGCCGGTTTACCAACTGCAATTTTTCAAATACCGATCTTTCTAAAATTAATTTTACCGATTGCAGCTTTACCGGCTGCAACCTAAGCATGGCCAGGCTCGGCCGCACTGGTTTTAAAGATTGCACATTTAATGATTGCAAATTACTGGGCCTGCATTTTGAAGATTGCCACGAATTCCTGTTCAGCATCCATTTCAATAACTGCCAGTTAAACCTCTGTTCTTTTTACAAACGGAAAATAAAGAACACAAACTTTAAAGACTGTACCCTGCAGGAAGCAGATTTTACAGAGAGCGACCTCAGCAGTATTGTATTTGATAACTGCGATATGGCACGGGCCATCTTTAGCAATACCGTTTTAGAAAAAGCAGACCTCCGAACTTCTTACAACTATTCTATCGACCCCGAAGCAAACCAGGTACGCAAAGCAAAGTTTTCCTTACCGGCTGTCATTGGCCTTTTAGATAAATACAACCTGGATATAGAATGATCCGGTAATCCTTTTTCAGGCCTAAAATGCTACAGTTACCAAAAATCTGTTCCAGGACCTGTTCTCAATAAAAAGATTACCGTCTTTGCTTTTTCTTTACTTTTTGTATTTCGTTATCAACTGTTTTTTGCCAGATGCCGCTGAAAAACAACCAGCTTTCTATTGATTTGCAGGCGGCTGTTCAAAGCACATTCTCGAGACTTTCACGGGACATTCACAAGACTTTCACAAGACATTTACGGGATGTATCTTTATCTTAAAGCCGGGTTTAATCCCCGCCTGCACCTCGTCTGCACCCTCTTTTTCACTACCGGAATATTTGCATTCCCCTCGGTAGGTTAGCCCGCATTCCGCATCAGTCTCTTTGTTTCCCCAAAAAAAAATTGTTTCTTTATTGCATACTTCAGGCTAACAAAAATAAAACCATGGCAAAGTACCAGGCTAAAACAACCGAAACAGATAATAGCGTTGCTGCCTTCATTAAAAAGATTCCCGATGCGCAAAGGCAGAAAGATGCATTGGCTATTGTTGAGATCATGGAAAAACAATCGGGTTTTCCGGCAAAAATGTGGGGACCAGCCATTATAGGTTTTGGCAGCTACCATTATGTATACGAAAGCGGACACGAGGGCGATGCACCGCTGGTTGGCTTTTCGCCACGCAAAAACGAATTTGCCCTGTATCTTTCATCTTCCTTTGATAAAAGAGAAGAATTGTTGCAACAGTTTGGTAAACACAAAACCGCCAAAGCCTGTGTGTACATAAAAAAGATGGAAGATATTAAAGTGGATGTGCTTAAAAAGATGATATCCGCCTCTGTTAAGCATATCAAAGCAAAATACAAATAATAGAGTTTTTTCTAGTTGACATGTATTTAAGGCTTTGAGCTGTAACCCATCAAGGAACTGAATTTGAGTTTACAGTAGTACAAAAGTTTAATCATGGCTCCTTCCCGAAATCGGGTTGTAATCGATTTCGGGGCTCTTTTTTTGTTACTCCTATGTTTGCAGAAGGGGAAATTAGTTCTTTTAAATAGTGTTAATATACCAATAGCTTTGATCAAGAAAGTGAAAAGTATGANAGT